>BNJT01000309.1_pt1 | contig 99628 bp, 165 predicted proteins | sample 8540491 | NCBI WGS metagenome assembly BNJT01 (sample SAMD00202455, study PRJDB9452) | human saliva metagenome | host: Homo sapiens | reverse complement strand
TATTTGCGAGCTATTATATAAACTATTAAAAACAATACCTTACGCCACTTGTCTTATAAAAACTATAGTAATTAGTAGTCTAACGCAGTCATTAGATGCTTAGCACTGACACAAAATTGACACATCAAAACGACACATCTATTAACCTCTCTATATATCTTCACACGCAAAACTGTGATCTAAATCACAAATCTGAAAAATAATTAAAAAAATTGAAAATAATGCTTACATTAAAATCTGTATATTGCACCATATACACATAGCCAAGAGAAACAGATTAAAGAGGATAAAAAGATTAGCTATAGTAAGTTAAGCTGGAGCGTAAAAAGCAATCAGCCACAACGCTGCTGAGTATGCTAAAAATATGCTAAAAACAATTACAGACGATTAAGCATATCATTATCGCCTGACGTTGCAGATCAATTTGATAGTATTTGCGCAGGCGAGGGATTATCTAGACCAGAGATGATATGATCGAGCTTTACGGGTCGCAAAAATAAAAAGACGGCGGGAATTATCCGCCGTTTTTGTTATTATCAAAAATAAGTTATTTAGCTGTATTTTTATGCTTAAAAAAATAATAAGCAAGCCTCGTAAAAAGGATTTTGTCTTATTTTTCGTTCCGAAAAAGTTAAAATTATTTCGGAACATATTTATAACATAAATGGATGATTGTTACAGGGTTAAGTGCGGCCATAATAACCGCACTTTTTTTACTAGACCTGAGGGTATGCAGGGATTACAAAATCTTTTGCTGTACTTGGATCGATTTCGCCACTCTCAATTTTGCTTTTTGTCACGCAAATCGCTTTGTAGGTCATCGATATCATAATCAATAGCATAACCTTGATACACGTTGTAGTATGGCGCACGAATAAAGTCATCAACATCAGACGGATCGTTTCGTACATAAAGATATTGATTTTTCTTTTTGCTTATCAGCTAAATAGGTTTTCGGTTACATACTTAGCCAACCATTTAACAAATAAACCCTCATTAACTTTACTCTCGGCTATTTTTGAGCTAGAGCATAGTTATCATCGATAATAGGCGTTGCATTTGTAGATTTTACATTACTGGTTGACATCAATCTAATCAGTGTACAATGTCTAACCTCTTCCCCTGTCGCCTCTGAGTATTCCTGCCCGACATCAATTAATTTTGGGTAACTACCTTCAGCCACGTATAAGCAAGTGCTGTTTTTAAATGATTCAGGCAACTCAATTTTTACTCGTACCTCTTTTTCCCGCTTTCACGTAATTTACTTAATACGTGCTGTTCAAATAGTTTAGGTACTTCAAATTTAATCACCTCTAAGCCTTCCAGGTATAACGTTTGGTTGTTGAGGTTGCGCAGGCTCTGCGCTTGGCTTTAGTGCATCTTTAAGACTTTCGACAGCTATTTCAAGATTCGCAATATCTTTCGCTACGCTGTAAGCAAACCCTTATTTATATTGTCGCTAGGATTCATTTGTTCCATTTTTAACCTCCGCTTTGGTTTGTTGATAAATTTCATTTTAATTGCTCATCAAGGTTGGTTTTCTTTTCCGTTATCTTGATGAGTGGTTTCTCTTTCATAATTAAATATTTAATAGGTGAAACCTTTACTTTGTAAGCTTTTAAATAGCCAAATTTATTCATTTTCCACCACCGTTACATCAAGGATTAAAACAAATTCACCGCCTACAGTGTTCGCACTTTGCCTTTATTATCAATGCACTGTAAGTCGTAAGGCGCTGATTCCCCTGACCGATTCGGTTTTTGCCGTGTGGCACGTTAACAATAATTAAGTTATTCTCGACCACAATTTCACCCGTGGTAGATGATAATTTTAATCGTCTCACCACGCTTAGGCGATATGTAAATCAAGTCGGCGCAGCAAAATCTACCGCACTTTGCTGCTCGGTATCTTCGACCACTTCAAAAACAAAGCCGTCGTCATCTCCACGTACCATCTCTAAATCGATAATATCCATGATTTCCTCACAATAAAAAAAGCCCCACAATGAGGCTTGGTTGATTACTCAGTATTATTTAGCTCTATTCCTGAATCATTAAAACACTTCCGATGAAATCAGCGTCTCCGGCAAAATAAAGAAAAAGGAGATTGATTTTTATCTAAAACTCCTATGTCGGATCCGCGCTTTTCTTTCTTCATCTGGGGTTAATTTTCTTGTTCGTATGCTCCCATTGAGAATCTCAATACATCTCCCTTTGTACGATTTTTTTAGGGAAATAAAATGCTAATAATTTAAAAACCGGAAATAGACATTTCTTTATCTTCTCGCATGTCAAAATCTAGTTTAATTAGTTGTTTTGGCGCGGCGGTTGAGTACCTTCCCGCTTATGTTTACTCCATAATTCGATGTAGCTGGCGGATCTTCCATTCTTAAAATGTTAAACCCGATCTTTGTGCCACCTCCCAGCGGATTCCAATTAAGAAAACGTTTCACCAAAGACGACGTCATTCTCATTTTGGTAGAAGGTAATTGAATTGGTAACATAGTCATCATTTCTATCATCATATCTCGTCCATGATAAGACGGTTCCCGATGCACTCCACCCTTCTTGCGTTGGTTCCGTTATGCTGTCCGGCGAATAAGGCGAATAAACAGATAATAAATACTCATTAGGCGCAAGGGTAAAGCATTTCGTGATTCCGTAATTAAAAGGCTTCTCGATCTCTCTTTTAACAAGTGAGTAATGATACAATCCGTCTAACCCTTTGCCATCAACAACTACAGAGTAGCTACTGTTAGCACCATTAATCTTTTCAGTGATTAATGCCTTTGTTTTTGTTGCTAAATGCGATGTCTCGCATAGTGTTGCCTGTTATTTTTACAGCATTATCATTAACCCGTAACTCATCACCAAACACCTTAACGCCGTATGACATATTTACCCCCTTAAATATGGACTTTTTGATAAAAATGCTTTTAATCTTGGTTAACAACTTCATTAGGTTGTTTCCCTTCTGTTATTAGGGACAAGATTTCCTCTCCGCGGAAAATTGAGTCTTGATTAATTGATAGTAATTGCATTGCCTCAAATACGATCGCACTACCTTGTGAGAGTGATACTCCACCGATCAATAGCCCTGTAATCTGCCCGTTAGTCATATTAATAAAATCAGATTCTGTTTCAAAACTTGCGATCTGCACCTCCATTTCTGCGTTTATAAAAATCAACTCTTATTTGAGATATGGTATGGTATTTACGCACATTAGACGTAATACCATTAAGCATATTGATTTCCTTTTTAAAATAAATCATGACAATTTGCCAATCTAACCCTTAAATTACCGGACTCATCATAAACATCGATTCTGTCATTTGTGATAACCATCCCAACATTGCCGCTATTTGCTCTGATAGTGACACCACCTGATCTATTAACAATAAATCGGTTATTAATGTTAAGCGACCCACCATTAATAACAGGTGATTGTATCGTCTGGTTTGCTTTAATATGTTGCCCAAGGATTGTACCATCTGCAATTAAATCACCGCTCAAAAGCAAGACGACCATTAGCAAGCGTAAATACATTCCGCACTGTGCCATCAGTGGCATTTTTGACAACGCCGAATTTGTCAGCCATTACAATTACGGAGCTTTCCGCCGTTTTGCCATCGCTGACGCGCCAGGCAATTCCCGCAATTGCGGTACGTCCGCCAGCTATTGCTTGTGTTTTGATGGGTATGTATCGCCGAAAAATTTATTGCTCACATCTTCAACTTTTCGGCTTGCCACTTCGATTTTAGCGGCGGCATTTTTGGCTAAGTTTTTAGCACCTTTTGCCGACTCCGTGGCTCCGCTGATTTCATCGATGAGTTCTTTTTGTGAGTGCACTCTTGTTGATTTGTCCGTGGATATAATCAACAATCTTTTGTCGCGTCGCGCTCTGTTACACCCTCGACCGCATCCGTAAATTTACCTGCGACATCTTTACTCACCATGCGCGCCCAAAAATAGTACGTTTCAGCAGCACCCAAGCCGGTGTAACTGTAACTATTGGTCGGGTATGCGAGAGTGACAAGTTTCCGAGCATGTTGGAAATTGTCGTCTTGACTAACCCAAATCTCAATAGCTGAGTTTGGATTGGCAAAACAGGATTACGCCAGTTAAGGTCGATCCCCATCAACTTACTAACCGTCACCAATTCAGCGATCGTAAAATTCACGCTAAATGATTTGGTGACAGGTTCAGACAATTGACCTACGCCATTTTTCGCGCGGATTTCTGCGGTGTAATCGCCGTCCGGTAGCTCGGTAAAGGCAATGTTCGTATTTGTTAAGTCATCATAGACTTTATACAAAAGTGCGGTTACCGTCAAAAGTGCGGTAGAGTTTGATTTGATATTTAACGGTAGATTCATTCTTCGCAAAATATTCAAATGATAATCTGATTCCGTCATCCGTTGCGGCCACATCAACATTTTGGATACGATAGCGATCCGGCACTTCACTAAATGATACGAGTTCAAAAGTGCGCGCCACTGTCAACAATCGCTTCTTTCTGCGGTTCATGTTGTAGCGCGGTGATGGTGTACTTGCCCTTGCTTTCCTCTTTGATACTCAAAGCGCGGTATAACTGCGGCTGTACTTTCTCTCCATGACGCAACCAAACGCCGTATTCTGTAAGTCCCGTCGGCGTTTTATCTAACTCTGATTCGGTTTCCATCCAAGACATCAATCACTTTAATGCCGGTGACTTGCGCGTTTTTGGTTGTAATACAAAAACTGTTCACCCGCTTTAAAATGGCACTTCGCGATCAAGCGTTACGACTTTATCCGTCACAGACGGTACACGTCCGCCTAATTGCGTCCCGGCATAGTCGTTATCAGCGACAAGGATAATATCACCGGGTACGTGCATTAAAGCCCCTCGGCACCGACGGTAAATGTGACCGTACGTGTTTCCAGTTTTTCCGTTTCCAAAATCCAACGACCTGTACGGTACGCTTGCCCTCGTGAGGTGCAACCAAAAGCGGTAACTTTTTCACGTTTTAAACCGTAACGGCGGATCAAATCATCGTCTGAAACACAGATAACATCTTTTTCATAGTTGTTCTGTGCGTTGGCGTACTCAACGTGGATTTCGTTGTGGCGCGCTTTCATAGCCGAATAAGAGTAAGTAAAGCCCTCTTTGTCAACGTTGGCGTTCGTGTACGTCCACACAGGATCAGCGGGGCGGTCTTGGATTACCGTAAATTCCCGCCCGTTCCACACTGGCATTGCGCGGAAAAATCGAACAAATATCATTGATAACGTCGTATGCTTGGCGTTGCTCCGTGATCCATGCGTTACAAAGTAAAAGCGCGGTTCTTTTCCACCAAAACCATCATCTACCAACTGATCGCAATATTGCGCCACGTTGTAAAAGCGCCCACTTATCCACGGCAAAAATCACCAAGGCGGCGACCAAAACCATAGCGTTTGTTTTTCAGCAGGTCATAGAGCACCCAAGCGGGTTATCGCTCCACGCCGTTTTTAAAGGTTCCGTCCCAAATGCCGTTATAAGCCCGCGTTTCCGGGTTATAGTTACTCGGCGCTTGTACGATAATCCCGTAAACCTCGTAAGTGCGGTTAGGGATGGCGGAAAAAAATAGTCCGAATCAAACTTAATGCCGACAAGTGCGGTATTAGGGTACGCTAGTGCGTTTCGATGATTTCCGTGTAGCTCGCCCAAATCGTGTTATTCTGTAAGCGCTGTGATGTGCTATCCGCTTCCATGCGTTCAACTCCGGACGGTAAACGGCGCCGGAGGTAGGTTATCAACCTCAATTTGGCGCAAATACTGCGAACTGTATTTTGCCGGAGTTGTCAGCGGAATTACGCGCGCACCGATAAAAATATTAAGTGTAACGCTCGCCCCGTGCGTGTCGCCCTGATCGTTTTTGTTGGAATAGGGCTCTGTACCCCAAGAGTCAAACGCAGGCGTGATACTTTCGTATCTGATACCGTTCTTGTTGGCGGGGTATTTTTCGCACTTGTGTGCCAACGGATACCTCTTTTTCGGACGTATTAAAGCCCTCTAAAAATATCTTGGTCTTGGATACCAATTCGACCCTCGGCTTCAACGTTGCTAAAATTCCAAGTCCGTCTTTGTTTTTGTATCGGCTGTTATCCAAAAAAACGGATTGCACTCCATGTATAAGCCCTTTAATTTCTCCCTCGGAGATAATTTCAACGATTTTACTGCCTGTTTACTGCGCCCCGTTTCCGGCGCTTCATACGAGGGTATGACCACCGCCACCGCCACCACCGCCCATGCGATACCTCTCAAAAATAAAAACCGCACATAAAAAGTGCGGTCAAATTTCAATTCGTTTTTTACATTCTGCCTTTTCTAAAAGCCTACCGGCTTTTGGCTCGTTTTTCGCCGTCTCGACGTCGTATGTCTCAACCCCTTGGGAGATTATCAACGACCCGGCGCGGATTCGCCCGTAAGCAAGCGGCACCGGTCTGTTTGCGCCGCCATGTTAGACAGATTAGTAAATGACGTAGATTTTTGCTTTTTCAGCTTCTTTCCCTTGTCACGGCATTGTCGGCGTTTTTTGTCATCATCGCGCAACACCGCCGAGCATTAACGCAATCCCCATATTACCGACAACTGCGCCGATACCGGTCCATCCTAAAGCGTAACCAACTACCGCCAGCACTGCGCCTGCAATAGTTTGAAAAAGCCCCGCCTTTTTAGCACCCGCCATCACTGGGGTGATGTGAACCGTTGTACCATCTTTTAATTGATAAGCAACATCGCGCTCAATGTATCGATTATCCATGTAACGCTTACCGATTCGGATCTTAAAAAATCCCTGCGTAAGCACTTGTCTAAACTTGGGTAATTGACTACATAGCGCGCGGATAATCTCCGCCGTATCCCTTACATCTAGCTTAAACTCACTGCCAAACTGTTTAAGGGAGCCGTAAAGTTTAACTGTGACCAATTTTTAAATCTCCATAAGCTGTGGGTATGTTTTAAGCCAGTAACCGTCGTACAAGTCCCGTTTTGATAGTCGGCACGGGCTGTGATGTAGTACCATCTGATCGCCGATATAAATTGCGGCATGGTTCGGCACGTCAGCACCAACTTGGATTAAGATTACATCACCGACCTGTAATTCTTTTACGTCGGTTAGGGCGTTCAAAACCTTGTTCTTCCATGTGATCCATATACAGGTTAAAAGCCATCTTCCCACCAGTAATCATCACGTTCAAAAGTAGGAAATTCTTTTGCCCGCTAGCCGGTAAAAATCACGGAATAACGTGTAACAATCGGTATGCCCATGAACAAATTGGCGCCCAAAGCAAAGGCTCGAAAAAAATGGGAATTGATACACATCACCACCACAGACAAAGCCACCAATCCATACCCGTGTTTTGTTGCATCTGGAAATCCGCTACCGACAAAACAGGTTCGCCGCCGGGATGGGGTGAGCAATTGCGACAATGTCATAACGGGAGCCGACGGCGACAAAATCATCAGGCGAAATCTCAAAAAGTTTTCCGGGTCGTCTGCGATATTTTCACAATTGATAAATTCAATTCGCCGCCGTTTAAAATGACAAAGCCGCACATTTTCGCACGGCTCGTTTTGTTTAGCGAGTTTGATTAACTCGGTTTTTAATTTTTCTGGTATGTTCATTTTTTTACCCCAGTTTATCAACGCTCGGGAATCCACCAAAATTAAGCAGATTTTTACGCAAGGCGCACCCGCTAACTAATCCGCTGCACTTGTCTTTTTCGGGTCTTTAGTGGGTTGATCTTTTCGTCCGCCACCGCTGCCCCGTTATAACCACACTCCACTCCACGGTAAAGCCATGAGCAGATTGTTGTAATCGTACGGCATGATATGTAAGCGTTGTCCGTTTCCATCGGTAAGGCTAACGTAAATGAGATAACGTCCCGCTTATGTGTCGCCACCTGCTCAATAACAAACAAACTTAATGCCTCTTGCGTCGGGTCAGCTTGTTTGTTGCCGTCCGCAAAGTTTACCGCGTCAAGATACTGCATATAGACCATGCGGCGGCGGACAGTGCCCCCAAGCACTGATCGAATCTAATCAAAAGTGCGGTAACAAATCCATCCAGATTCATTAAGTTTAGAGTTGGTCGATTGCTTGGACCTTGCCCCGACATCTCAAAACCATCCGCACTTACGCCGTAGGCTTCGTAACTATGCCCCTGCCAAACGATCGGCTTTCGCATTTCATTTGTTCCGGCATAAAAAGCGGTATAACTCACCGTTGATGCCGTCGGAATCTTTCAGCCCGCGTAAGTCCGCTTCCCACAATTCGATCATGGCGTTTTTGTTCAAGACTTGCGAGATCTAACTTAAATTGATTACTGATTGCTTGCGGCATTATAGCGTTTCCTCAAAATCGCACGAAAATTCCCGTATAAACAGTGCCGACTTTCGCTGGCCACTTCTTACAAACGACTTTCACAATCTGTCCGCTGTACGGGTCGTTAAATAAAAAAACGGCTTGATGCCTTGGTGTTCCCGCAGGAACTCATGTACATCAAACCGTTCTTTATTTTTGACTTTCACAGTCACCGAGTAAGTCTGTAATAGAGGGTTAATACCAGCAGGGCGACGCTGTTTGTAGCCGTCCCCGAATTCCATTTCGTCAACTTTTGGCTCGTTGTTAACTTCAAAATTCGGACGAATACACCACTTAAATGTTTTCATCGAGCAAACGCGCCCCTTGTCGCATACTTTCTTGTTGATGATAGGCGATACGGCTATCCGCAATTCTCTTCATCAATTCGACCGTGATTTCAACCTGATCGCCATGTTGCTCTCGACTAACTCGCGCTTCCATTGGTTCACCGTTGTTAATAACTTTTAACCGAGATATTTCCGCCGTCCCCGCGATTAAGTAAGCCGGTATAACTCGGCGATCCGCCACCACCAACACGCCCGCCGTTAGCAAATTTCGGCAGTTTCCGCTGATTGATTGCCGTCATAAATCCAACGCCGTAATGATCCACTGTGCGGGCGGTCATTACAAACTCATTATTAGACAACCAAGCGAGGGATTGAATCGCTTGTTCCGGTGCCCGGACCGATAACGTGACCACCTGTAGCGTACCCACCAACTGGGCCACCATCAGCAAAACCAAAGCCCATCGCACTTGCGGCAGATTTGATTGCATTGAATAACATCATCTTGATAATCATGTTTGAAATATCTCGCATGATTGATACCGCCATGCCTTTAAAAATCAGCTTTGCCGGTCATAACAAAAGTCAGGTTAATGCGTCGGACATTGAGTTAAATGCCCTAACAGTGACATTGCTTATATTCTCAGCCACATTTCCAACATCATCTTCAATGGTTTGCAATCCTTTTTAAATCCACCAACCGCACTTCGCGCGCTTCTTCGTTTTGTTTTTGGATTTCTGCTCGACGCTCTTTTAGTTTGGCAATTTCTTGATCGAGCTTAGCAATATTTTCATCAGTCATGCCGATTTTTAATTTCGCCGCTTCCAAGTCTAATTGATGGTTGTACTGCATCAACTCTTGCTCTTGGCGGGTTTTGCCAAGTAGCGTTAATTCAAATTCCATTGCCTGTAACTTCTCAGGGTTATCAAACGCAAACTGGTTGATTGCAACTTCCTGATTCGCCGCGTCAATTTGTGATGCAAGGCTTTTCAGTTTCGCAAGCCCCTCAGCGCCGAAATAAGCGTATTTTTTTCAGCATTGGCAACAATATCTTGAGTGAGTTTATTTACTTCCTGATATTGGCTGAGGCTGACCAAATAAAAGCAATGTCTTGAGCGTTGGCTTTTTACTTCCGACAACTTCTTCTGCATTTCGCCAAGTTCTTGCGTGTACTGCTTGTCGTAATCGACTTTCGAGCCTTTCTTTTTGCCGCCTTTCTGCTCGTCTTTCGCTAAGTTCGTTTTGGTGTACTGATCAACATAATCATCAAGCATTTTGCCCGGGGTGTAGCCCTTTTCCCTGCCCCTCACGTAGTCCGCGATGTTGATATAACGCCTTCCCTTTGAGTTTGCTTTCTTCCTGCTCTCCTCTCAGGCGCGCCATATCTTTTAAATAGGCGGCGCTCAATTTGTCGCTGGCGTAGGCTTTAATGATTCCATCCGCTTGCTTGATTGCGGTCGTACCCTTGCCAAAACATCATCGAAAACAACTCATTCAGGCTTTTTCGCGTCATCGGCAGACAGTTTCAGATCATCAAGCGTGCCGGAAAAATACAAGTACTTTATTTGTGACATCAGGCGTTTTTTTGTGCGCCTTTGCCCAACTTCTCATTGAGTTCGTCTTGCGTTGCCGTGAGTTGCTCGGTTGATTTATCTAAATCCTTTTGAGCATTTTTCAAGTTCGTAAGTTAAATCAATTAGCTTATCTTGGATTTTCTTACGTTGCTCTGCTTCACTTTCAAACTGATACCAGCTATCAGATCCGTAGTTCTCCCAACCTTTATTCAATGATTCAATCTGTTTTTCAAGATCGGCAATTAAGCGCTTTTTTTGTCCTCGACGTTTTTCTTAAATGCCACCTGACTTTCTTCAAGATCTTTAACTTGCTTATTCAGCGCTACGGCGGTCATCTGCTGTAGCGCTTCTTTGCTAGTATCGATTGATTGTGTGTATTCTTTGGCCTTTTGAGTGGCTTCTTCTGTCGCATCCGCCGTATTTAACCAATATCCGGCAAATGCCGCTAATGTTGTAACAGCAGTAACACCAAGCATGATAGGATTTGATAAAAACGCGGTTTTCATCAAATTAAGTTCAGCTGTCGCTCCTCGTACAACCGCTCGATAAGATGTCATCAAGATGCTCGATCGAGCCAATCCGGCATTAGCCGCCGCTTGGGTAACTGCGTTTTTCAGCATAAGCGGTTCGCAATGCCAGTTTCGATGCCGTTAATTCTCTCTCAGCTACGACAAGCTGTTGAGTAATTACCTTCTCCTGTTCTTTCAGTGCGTTATACTGCACCATGCCGGCGGCACGTGCAGAAGCGTTGAAACCTTTGTAATTGTGTGGCCAATAATTCTCGCTCGGCGATAGTTTGTTGTTGCGCCACTCTCAAATTATCAATGCGTGCTTTCATCGCCTGATAATCTACCGTAGCCTGACGCAATGTTGCTGAGGGTGGTTTCAGTCATTGCCGCCGCTCTTTTCGCGTGCGGCTTGAGCAAAGTTGTTTTCTTGGGTAATAGCCACACGTTGAGACGCGTAATCGTGTATGCTGCGAGAAACTTTTATAGCTCCCCAAACACCGATAAGCGCGAGCCCCGTGGCAACGGCGGCATCCATGTTATTTGCGACAACTAAAATACTTTTTAGCAACCTTATCCGAACCGCCGATGGATTTTATCAATTCACCAACAAATTTAACGGCTTTAGTGTTTAAGACTTCAGCGCATTTCCAACCGTCGTAACGGTTGTAGCGTAATCAATATCAATTTTATCTTTGACTTTCTCAAGTGCACCAATAACACGTTCGGCTGTTGGTTCCCCATGTTCACCCATTTCTTTAAGGGCACCAATTGGCACCCCTAGACCGTCAGCAATAGCCTTAGCAAGTGCCGGTGTTTGGGTCATAACAGAGGTGAGTTCTTGTCCGTTTAATACGCCTTTGTCTAACGCCTGACTAAATTGCAATAACCCAGCTTCAGCGGATGCCGCACTTACACTAGATAGCGCAATAGTTTTATTAACGGTTTCCGTTAAATTTGCCGTGTTTTTGTGCGCGCCCTAGCTGTTCTTCTGCATTTGCTAATTTGGTGTAAACCTGACCGGTTGCGGATAGGCTTTGATATGTACGGGTTGATATGTCAAAAATATCCCGCATTGCTGCCGCTTGTTCCGTTTGGTCTTTCGTTACAAGTCTAATGCGGTTTCCGAGTTCGGTATATTCGTCAGCAAAAGACAACACTTTTTTTACCGGAATGCCGGCAAACAAATTTATCTTAACTAACCGATCCGCGCCTTGGATACTTCTCGTCAGCCTTTGTACATTCTGCTCAATCGAATTTAGATTGGTGTTTGTTGTAGTGGCAAATTTAACCGCACTTTTTGTGCGCGCTCCAATCCTTGCGAAAACTGGACTGAATCTAAAGCCAGATTAATATTCAGTGAACCTAATTTGCCAGCCATATTTACTCCATAAAAAAAGGCTCGCCAAAGCGAACCTTTTCTAAAAAATTAATTAACGATTACTTGTGCAGCTGAGATTTCTCAACATTGAATTCAATTATATTTCCAATCACTAAAACGGTAATGCCGTTGAGCAATGCGAACAAAGCCCCAAACCCAAAACGGAGAACCTGCTAAACCACCACCGAAAGACATATAACCGAGAAAAATAAATATAACCAACAACAACCAAAAGGAAGATGACTTTTCTTAATTTATAAGTTAGCTCAAACAACACCAAGGCTTTCTAAAAATTCCATATCCCCTCCAGTATTTAAATGTGTAATTTGGTACTTCTAATGTACAAAATAATAGCAAAAAAACAACAAGCATTTATCTATTTCATAACGAACAATTGTGGCCTTCTATAAGCCCGAGAACTTATTCTAAATAAATTATCTTGTCCATTCTTTTATAACTTTTTCCAAATGCCGGATTAAATCCTAAAAGCCGGGGAACACAAGCCATTTCCCAGTGGATCTGGGGGCAACAGCAAAATTCCACTCCCTCTGGTAAATAAAAAGTTGCCTTCTCAGACACATCAAACCTAGCTAAATGAGACTCTCTAAAAATTACGCTCAGATAACACCCGCCACCTAGAAAGCCAGAATCGCGAGTTATTTCTACCTTAGCATAATCAGGGATTATACTCAGAATAAGATAGGACCCTATCTTTTGGGCACTGGGGTTGCTTTATTTAAAGAAACTTGACTTGTTGAACAAGAGGTTAAGAAAATAAACAGTGTGGACAAAAAAATATTTTATTCATATTGATTCCTTTTTTTAACTATAGGTTTCATTCTAAAAGAATCTTAAATATTCCTTTAAGTTTTTGTCCGAATTTATTTCAATTTTGTGATACAGATCTCAGATTTTTACAATGAAATTAGACTGCATTTTCTTTCATGGGTATTCTCAGCACCTTTAATAAACGGAGAACATCTATGAAAAACAATTCATGCAGTGGCTATTAAGCAAAGATGAACTAATCAGCAGTAACGCAGAATATATCACCGCACGACTGGACGAAAAACTTAAAAAAATCCAGCCATGCAGAGAACGAAACCGAGCAACACGAGAAGAAAATGCAATAATCAAAGAACTAATAGCCGAGTTTAACGATTCGCTAAATACTCAGTAACGCCGTCATCTTCTTCATCATTTTCGACCGCACTTTCTTTGTAAAACGGCATAAAATCCGAGAGTTCAGGCAGTTTAGCCTTTGGATCGCGGTTTATCATCGCCAACAGGTGGCTAATTTGTGCGGTGCGGTAATCTTCCCGCCAAAGCCCGAAAGGTTGTTCTTGATAGAATAGCTCGTATTCTTGAAGCTCTCTTTCGGGCATTTGCTCAATTTCACTTAATGTCTTACCCAACGCAAGGCTAAGATTTATTTGGAACTTGCGCCGGTCGGTGAGTTTTTTTGGATTAAGCCCCCATAATGGCTTTGTTTACTGCATCAAAAATGCCACCGCCAAGTTTTGGAAATCAGCTTCAAATCTTCGTCGTCGTCAGGATTGAACAGATTAACGCCGTTTTCATCACATAAACGAAGCGCAATTCCACGCGGTAAAGCATTCGGATCGTAAATGTTTTGTAATTGCTTTTGCAATTCGTCTTCATCGTCCAAATTTAATTCTTTTACCTTGGGCTAAGGCTAATTTAATTAAGTGTTCGCGCTGACCGTAAATAATTTGGTTATTTTCGCCAACAGATGAATCGCGGATATAGTAAGTTTCGCCATCATATTCAAACGGTGCGACTTTCGGCTTTGTTGCTAAAAGTTTTTCACGTAAACTCATTTCAATTCTTCCATTCATTCAAAAAAAAATGACCGCACTTTTTATGTGCGGTCGCGCAGATAAGCTACCGGCAAATGGTAGTCACGTTTTGCTTTTTAATGGTTACACCGGAATCAAACTTACCTTTAACTTCACCGCTCCAGTTTTGTGAAGTTTGGATAAAAGCCGGTACCATAAAGCGAACCTTGATTATTTCTCAAAACCATCATCCATGGGAAGGTTTCTTTACCGTAGAATTTTTACGTAAATCCGTTGCATTGGAGTGTCAGGGGCATAGAAGAATGTCAATTTGATTGAGCCGTACTCAATTTCTCCTGCCTCAGTCTCTGTCCCCTCGGAGCACATTGTTGTAATATCCTCCTCGCCGAGAGTGTCTCCATCACCTTCAATTTGCTTAATAGCGCAGAAATTAGATGACCATTTGACGACCGCTACTTTTGCGGATGAAAAAAATCCGTTGGTGCATCTTGGCCGCTCAATCAACTTCATCGGCGAGAGTGATTTTATCTGTTGCAATAGATTTAACAGGATAGAAACCATCTAATGCACCAAGACCAGTGATTTTCACAAAGTCACCAACTTTTGCACCGTGGCCAGTTGCGGTAATTGTCGCATTCGGTTTTTACAGTGGCGGCAGTGATGGCTTTTTCTTCAGTCAAGCCGATACCTACATAAAATTTAGTACCCTGAAAAGGGGTTGTTTGTGTTGCCATGTTTTATTCTCCATAAGCAATTTGATAATTGATTACGCGACGATGTAGCTTTGTATCCGCTTCATAATCGCTAAAATCATTCATGCGCTCCGCAAAAATCGAATGCCGCAGAAAGTGCGGTAAAAATCTGTTGCGCAGGCTAAAAAAATGTCATCAGGATTTGGGCTGTAAATGTCAATCTGCACCTGATAATCATCAAGATCGCCATCTTCCAGCGCCGAATTTGGCGAGATGTTCGGGAATTGATACACAATCACCGGGAAAGCCTTGTTTGTTTCTGGAATCAGCCCGATAAAAACAACGCCCCGACACCAAAGGCGACAGGGCGCTAAAAAGTTTCTTCTGGATCATGTCATTTTGCCAGCCTCCGCAATTATTTCTTGTTGCAGTGTGTCAATGATGGCTTGCGCCGCCTGTTCCTTAGATTGCTGAAAGGCGGGTCGCATAAACGGTCGCGCGGGCATTTTAGATGTGCCAAATTCAAGATAACGCCAGTAAAACGGATCGCGCGGATTGTACGCACTGGATTTACCGCCCTTTTCCCTGAATTTCAGCACTTGCGGTCGAAAAGCCCCTTCACCCAAATATAGGCGTCAGTTCTGCCATTTTTGCCGACTTTTTGTACGGCTTTGAATGGATTTTCTTAATGTACCTGCACGTCTGTGCGGCACGCTTTCTTTCAAGACTGGTGCGAGCGAACGCGCTTTGTCACGCACAATGCACCGCCTTTACGCATTGCTTTAACGGCAACATGATTAGAGGTCTTTCGCCCAAGGCTTTGCATTGCTTTTTGCAATTCTTTTCAAGCCATCAACGCGGACCGTTACGCTACCCATTAATCACCTCTTTTACACATGAGCTGCAACGATACATTGCGCTCCTGCATATTGAGTACCGACACAATTTCTAAAGTACGCTTACCGAACTTAACCCGCATTGTCGGCATAATCCCGTCAAGATAACGGAGCCAAATTTGCGTAGTCACTTCCGATTGCACTTGTTGGGCCGAGAAATACTCGCGCCCGGATAGTGGACGCACATCAGCCCAAACAGTCGCAACGTTTTTCCACGTCGTCACCGCCGCGCCGTAGTCGTTTACGGTATTGACCTGATTCTGCAATGTGATTCGATGCCGTGAGTTTTCCAATGATCATGCGTGTATAAAACCGATAACGTTCAATGATTAGCCTTACGAGTCGGCGGTAAATCAAAATTGCTCACGCCCTGCCCTTCATTCCATCCACCACGATTTTCAAACATATATGCCACCAACATTAAGATCGCTATTTTCAGATCTCCAGTGATCTCTTGAGCGTTATCAGGTTGGTCATCCGGTAGCGTTTCGTAAAGTTTTCGGTTGGTATAGTTTTCAATCGTTGCGATTGCGGCGGCGAGGTAAACCTCTAACAATTCATCTTGCCCGTCGTCATCAATTCGGCACTGCGACTTAATTTCATCAAAGTGTGATATTCATCACGCCCCCGAAAAGAAAAGTGCGGTCGAAATTAACCGCACCTATTGGTTATTTACCGATTAACGCTTTAATTGCTGAGGTATCTTCAAGCACGCAGTCAAAGCGGTGGAACGCTAAGAATGCGGTTTGGTCGAATTCGGCATAACGTTCAACCAAGCGTTTCAATGTCATGTACGCCACGACGCACCACGAAGCGGTTGAAGTCACCGAAAATACAAGAATTTCGCGTCTTTGGCAATGTCGGCGATACCCTGATCGATAACGTATTGCTTACCAAGAATAGTAGTGGTGCCACGCCCGCAACATCAGGCAACCATAACGGGCGATTTTGACCGTCCACCATCTCTTTTAAGAGTTTTAAGGTGTTGTCGTTAAACGCCAATCGGGAGTTACCCACGTTACGGTAAGCTGGATCAAGAGAGTGCAATAACGCATTAACATCTAACCAGTCAACTTTACCCGCTGTTTTGGCTTGAGTTGTGCCTGTCACGCTTGCCGCTAAGCCTTTCGGCTGCGCTGGAGTACCTGCGCCGGTACCTTGGATCAGATATTTAGCTTCAGCGCGCCCGATACGTTGAGCGATACGGTCAGCTAAATAAGATTCGATGTTGATTGCGCTATCTTGCAATAATTCATTCGATACGCGGATGATTTTGGACGATAGTTTTTGCACCAAGATTAGCGATACCAAATAATGTATCTGCTTCGGTGGCAGCGGTGTTTTTCGCCGATTAACTCACCCTCTTCGGTTGTGCCGTCAGCAGTGATCCATTCGATTGTCACGACCGTCAGAGGTTGTCAAAATCTGCGCCACGGACGCGATACCGCCATAGGCTTTCATCTGCTCAACAATTCGTGCTTGCATTTCTTTCGGCACGGTATAACCGCCGTGATCGTTCACGCCTACACCTTGGGCGCGCATTTCGTTTAATGCTTGGCGTTCTTCCGGCGTTAAATTGGTAAGACCGTTACGTAAAAATGCGTTAAACGCCTGACCGCGACGCTCATCAACGGATAAAGTTTTTCACCGTCATGTTTAGCGCGTTTTTCGGCTTCGGCCGCTTCTTGCTCCTTAACGAATTTTTCATCCATTGAGCGAAGTTCTTCTTCACGCGCAATTACGGCATCTACACCGTCTAATTCGGTTTTCATTTTTGTTCCATTCAGTGCGTTGCTCGTCAGTCCAAAGCGTTATCACCGATTTTGTCGTGTAATGTGCGCATTTGCGCAGCAATATTGCGACGTTTTTCTTGCAATTCATGTAATTTAGGCATTGTTTTTCCTCTCCAGAAACGAAAAACCGCACTTTTTATGTGCGGTCGGTTTAATTAAATCTGTTTACTTGCCGGATATTAACGATAAAAAAATCGTTCTCGGGCGGCTTTTTGATGTACGGCTTTCTGAATATCACCACTGTTACGGGCTTCTTTCCATGCGTCCAACGATCGCGCCGTGCTGTTTGCTTCCTGATATGCTGGATAAGTTACCGGGCTGACGTCATAAAGGCGTGAAATCTTGTGAATTTCGCGGATTATTACGCCATCGTCATCCTCATACCATTCATCGCCGTTACGGGCCACATTAAAAGCAAATGATGATTGAGTGATGTCGCCGCGCTTTAATGGCGCGATCACTAAATCCCGAATGGTCGGCGTATCAGGGTGCGATAATGTCATAACGTAAACCGGTGTCGTCAACACTTGAGGGCTTAATGTGCCGGCAGTTGAACGTCCGAGAATGAAATTCGGGTCATGATTGAACAGACCGCGAACATCATCATCCAGCACGTCATCAAATGCCCCGGCATAATGATTTCACGAAAAGCCCCACATCAACTGCGAGCGGGTGTTAAAAACCGAACCATACCCGATAATATGAGTAGGTTCGGAATCTTTACTTTCAGCACGAACTTCGCCAACGTAGGACCGTTTTTCAATATCAGTCATCGGGTTTGTTCTCCTCTTTCTTGTCTGATTCGATTTGTTGTGCCGCATTAACACTGACAAGATATTCATCTAACCCGTCAACTGGGTTCATATCTTCGAGTGTGCGGGCTTCATTGCGTGACATCCAGCCATCAGTGATCGCACTATGATAAAACTGCGCTCTTTCGGTTGGCGTGCCGCGCATAATACCGCCAAGGTTAAACTTCACAAAAATAACCGGCTTTGCGTTCGGTTTCGGTAAATACCTTGCGATTAATTTCCTGTTCCCAGTTCACGATCCACGGCATCAAACTGTAACGGATGAATTGAATCGTCTGCTCCGAGATGTTCGAAAAGGTCGCCTTTTTCCAAGTCGTTAATCATGTGTGCGGAACGTTGAAAATTCCCGCAATCTCTGACCGATTCAATTTCATCATGGATAATAGTTCGGTATCGACCGGAAACGGTTAACGCTTTATAGTCCAGCTCAGCAGGTAAAAGAACCGTCTTGTTTTCTTTGTTTTTCAGCTCCGAACTTGCTTTATCCCAGAATTTTTGAAGCTCAACCACGATTTTTTTCATTAAGTGGCGTTTTACACTCCACAATCCCTGCTGGGCGGGCATTGCCAAGAAAAAAGACCCGGCGAAATCTTTCGCATTCAACCCAAAGCCCGATTGTTTCGGCGTGCTGCTGAATAACAGACTTACCCACTTTCAACGAAGCGCCAAGCGCTTTAACGTGGATCATGTCATCGGGACTGATTGACAACGTTTCATCTTCGCCATAATAGCCGTAAATGTACCGTCCACCGTTTTCAGCAACCCGCACCAGCAAGGCTCGCGCGTTTCAAGCGATTCGATTTCACCACTTCGGCGGCGGACAATGTGAAGTAAGAGTTCCCGTGTAAAAGTACCGCACTTTGCCCGTATTCCCGCATTTTTGTAGGGACGTCTGCCAGAAATTAGGGCTATCGTGTAACAGATAAAATAACGGGTGGTCGCGTGCCGGTTCTATGTTTTTCCCATCTTTGCGCATAACGTGTAACGGTAACTGCGCAATAGCACTTGATAGCACATAAACACAGGCATAGACCGCGCTTAATTTCATTGCGGTGTCAGCGTCAACGGTGCGCGATTGTGTTCCGCCGAACAAATCATCATAAGCGCCCTCGGCACTTAACGGAACCTGCGGGTTTTTCAAGGGAGCGCGCACTAAACAATTTATCAAAAATCATTTACGCCCCCGCGCTGAAAAAAATAGCGTATAACAAGCAAAGCCCACCGCCGATAATGCAGGGTTTGAGCCGTTCCATATTGGAGATAAACGCCGGTACATAATGCGCCAAGTCCAGCCAAACCGACCAGATCAATAAATAATGCTCTCATAGCGTTAATACCTCGTCCGGGATAAATATCCCGTCATCTTCGTTTAGCATGATTCTTCCGATTGCCATCATCAGCGCGACGGCACCATCGATTTTATTTTCCGGTATTTCTTTCACCGGACGGACAATGTCATCATTCCCCGCAGAATGTTTACCGACCACGTTACCGATACACCACGTCATGATCGGGTTTCCGTCATGGTGGAAGCGCCCTGATTCTATAGCCGCTTCCAGTTCTTTCATTGGGTCGGATAGATTGGTGTAATTTTGCGTGATGGTAATCGGGTTTAATCCCTCATCCGCCATATCGTGAGGGATTGCGATCGCACCGTGCGGATCGATTGCCACGCAATTAACTTGATGTTCCTTGTTTGTGTCTTTCCACATTCAAAGGATTTCGCGATAGTCCACCTCTGCGCCGTCGGTTGCGATTAAATGCCCGCTGACTACCCATTTTTGGTATTTATCCACCACTCGCTTTAAAAGCAGTATCAGTACTAAAAACAGTGTCTTCCGGCACAAAAAACAATGGAGAAATACAGTAATAATGACGTTTACCATCAATAATTCGACTAAACACCCGCACAAGTGAGTTCATATCGAGCTTTCGCGCCATATCCAGACCGAGGAAAAACTTCGTCACCTTGGAAATCTTCAAGGGCTTAATGTTTCGTCGTAACACTTCTCCCAGCTCACCATGTTGAAATAGGATTCTTTCGCTGATACCCAAACATTCAGGTGCTTTGTTTTGAATTTATTCGTAAAGCGTGGATTATTGATCGCCTGTTTCTGCTGACTTATCAAATAATCCGCATAAACCGAAACGTCAAAATTCCGGGTTAGCTTTTTGTAGCACTTCCGGACTTGTCCAGTCGTCGCCCCTCGTCGATTGTGTAGATTAAACCGAACAATTCATCATTCGGCACCGTGCCATTCAGCATTTTCAATCACTTCGCGGCGCTTGTCGTAACAAGGCCCTTCGATGTTGTAACCCGCCGTCGTAATAATCCACATCAACGGCTGGCGACGTGCGCCCATACCGGTGAGCATTGTTGTATAAAGTTCGTCGTCTTTATGCTCATGGTATTCGTCCACGATCGCACAACTCGGTGACGCACCGTCCCGGGGAGTTCCCGATTAATGGTTCAAAGCGTGATCCGTCGGCGGGGCGGTTAAGATTGGATGCGTTAACTTCAATTTCGAATGTTTTACAGAGCAATTCTGTTTTTCTTACACATTAACGGGGCAGGGGCGGAACACCTCCACGCTTGCTTCTCGGTTGTTGCCCCCGAATAAACCTCCGCGCCGAACTCGCCATCTACGCAAAACATATACAACCCAACACCGGCAGAAATAGCCGATTTTTCCGTTTTTACGCGGGATTTCGGTATAAACTTCGCGGTAACGGCGTAATCCGCTGATTTTCTTGATCCAGCCGAAAGCATTCGCTACGGCGAATAATTGCCACGGCTCAAGCGTAATTAGCTGCCGTTTTAACGCCCACTCGCCTTTAGTGTGCGGCAAAAGTTGAATAAATTTACAAGCGCGTTCCGCCAGTTTTTTTCATCAAAACGATAGGGAAAATCCTTGTCTTTTTGATTATCCAAATCATCTAAATGCCGCTGACATGCTTTTAATCACCAAGCGGCAAGCTGGAATCTTTCCGAAACAATGTCCTTTGCGTATTTGTTCGCCTTTTTACATTGTCGGTCATTGGAATAACTCCGCAAATGGATTACTTGATTGCGTATCGGCATTGCTCATTAGTCGACTCCGGCTACTTGGGTCAAGTCCAAGCAACGACCCGAATTTTTGCCATATCCGCCAATGCTTCTTTCAGCGTAGTGTAAGCAGGATTTCGTTTCAATCCGCTTTCTGTCTCAATGGTTCCGCCGAATTTTTTTAATGTCAGCGTTAGCGGCTTTTTCTGTTCTGGTATGCAATGCAATAGTTAGCAACGGTTTCTAAGTCGGTTTTCAAAACTATCCCCTGCGGGCAAAGCTCTTTTTAACACAAAGTGCCACATTACAATGCCATCATCATTCAAATCATCAGGCGGCGGAGTATCGATCGTTAATTGTTCAGAAACCAATTCATTTTCGTTTAATTTTCGTTTTCCAGGGTTGCCTTGCCGTTTCTTAACTGCCGTAGGCTTAGGTGCGCCCACGCCCCGGAACAAGTGCTTTCCCTGTCATTTTGGCGTTTACCTCAAAATCTTAATTTCGCGGTTGTGAAAAATTGAGTTGAACAGGGCGGTATCCATAGATGAAACCTATAGAGATTTACCCACCCCTCCCGTGTAGAATTGACCGCACTTTAAACGCTATCTCAAGCGCTCTCTTGCGGTTTTGAATTTATGGCATGAATTACATAAACTTTGTAAGTTTGAAAGATTGTCACTGCCACCATGTGCTTTAGCTATGATGTGGTCAACGGTTGTTGCTGTAACATATCTACCTTGCTTTAAGCACTCTTGACATAGATACTTGTCACGCTCTAGGCGACGGTGCGCAACGCTCGCCACTGTGAGCCATAACCGCGTTGGCTTGCCGTCTTGCCTTGTTGGTGTCGTTGCCATCCGCAACCTAAATGCAGTTCACAATAACCGCTTGAATGCGTCGTTGTGTTCTTACATCCCTGTTTTTCGGCATGCCCTTAGGTATTCTTGCGGGCATTTTCATTCCTTTTGTAATATTTACATCACATAGCTTAGATATAACCCTCGAGGTTTTACGACACTCAACCCAGAATTAGATTTAAATTATGTAGCATACACTTTACTTTTTTTATCCTTGCGAAAGTGTGAAAGACAAGTCATGGCGAGGATTCCTTGTTTAGTCCTGCGCCATATTTGTATCTACAAGCCCCAAGTAATCGCTTTAACCGCCCACATTTGAGCGTCGATGATACGTTTAACTGCCTCATCTAATAGCATCTCTTTATCTGCTGTTAGTGTACCTTGGTTAAATGCGTCATCTTTATGTGCTATTACCGGTTAATAGCTTGCGCAAAGCGTTGCTTGCACTCCGCAATATCGCCGATATTGCCCGGGTTAAAGTCAATTCCAACTAACTTTTCACCGGCACTTTTTATCGTTTGCGAATTTGATTTGGTCTGTCATTGTGATTTACCTTTTACTTGATTAATCCACTTGTGAGGTTATCCACTTGGCTTGCGCACTTGTCTCGCTCTGCGGTTACCTTGACTAATTGCAACACTACATCACCGTAAGTCTCACCGGTAAATGCCGTCTTAGCACATGGGGTTGTGTAAGCCTGCGGAGGGTAAATGTATTCCGCCTTTGTTGTAACCTTACTTGTACAGGCGCTCAAGAGCAGACTGAGGGGAGCTTAGTGCGGTAACAAGGCTGAGTTTTTGATGATAGTTTTAACTGATTCAACATTTTCAAGTGCCACCCTTTCGATTTCTTCATTTCGTTGCTGTTGCTCAATTACTGCCTCACGCTCTTGTTGCAACGCCACATTTAAGGCTTGATTAGCCTCTTCCTGCTGTTTTATGGTTTGGGCTTGGGCTTGGTTTTCGGCCGTCATCTCATCAATAGTACTGCCCCCGTACCAAATCCAACCACCCAAGCCCAAAAATCACGGCTAAAAAAATAATTGATTTAAAAATATTCATAAGTCTATGCCATTAGTTTACGGTAGAGCTCACAGCGATCCGATAGCCCGTTAGTCCCGCCGTTAATTCGGATCGTTGCTTTTTCAACGCTGTTTAGGCTTGCAATATCGTTTGCTAACCAATACCAAACAGCGGCTGACACTGCTAAGTCCAAATCCTCCGCCACCTCATGTAGCGCAAAATCACGACCTAGCCAGTTGCGAAAAGCAACATAATTTTTCTTGCCGGTGATTTGGATAAGCCCGCGTCCACGATACTTCCAGCCGTCCCCGCTAGCCTCATCACCATTGCCCATGCGATTAGCGTAAACGCGGTTTGCAATTTGCTCAGGCTTGCGCGCGTATTTAACCGCGGTATTTTTATCAAAATACTTGCGGAATACCTGCGTTAGCGCGTAATCCGAGTAGTTTAGATTTTCGGTAAACGTGGTAAATCCCGCGCTCTCATGTCCGCATTGTGCTAAAAACATGGCTTGTTGCATTTTGCTAATACAGCCCGCTTTTTGTGATTTGCTTTGCAATAGCGTTATACACGCCCGGGTTTGGCGCGCGGAAATACCTTGTTAAAATCACTCTCTGAAATTAGTATCATCGTATCCGCCTTTACCGCCACTGCCCAAACTAACATCACCATCACTCACACGGTGATTGATAAACTTAAACAAAAACTCTCGGAGTTTGTCCGTACCGATAAATCCAATCATCGTACCGATAAAGCTCGAAAAACTCGGAGTGCCCAAAAACATGAATAAAAATCGGCACCGTAACACCCGCTATAGAGGCGCATATCGCGGCATCTAAAAAAACATATCTAAACGCGGGCTTTTTACGCATAAAGCCCATTCTTAGCAATGACATAATTACAGCGGCTCCGGCACTTTGGATCGTTCCGTTGCCTAAGTTGACTTGTAGCCAAGACCAAATCATTGCCCATAAGTCAGGTTCTTTCATCGGCATTTTACTCATACTCCACCTCGCTTTTTGGTTATTTGCGGGGTAATAAAAAAAGCCCGCGCGTTAACGTGAGCCTTGATAGTAAGGGTCTAGCTTGAGCGGTCACGACAAGGTGACATCAGAGGCTAAACCACGATTTCGAGTACAAAAAGCCCCTGACCGTTTCCGATCAGGGCTTGTAAATAAATCATTCGGTGAACATCACTTACACGACGACCACCATATATTCAAATGATAGGACAAGATGACAAGGTTTGTCAATATGTAATTTTTGATATTTTTTTGCATTTTGTCGGCCAGTTCGAAGAATAACGAAACCAGTTACAAGCAGTTCGTGAATTATCGCTTTTGCCAATTTCAATTCTTTTTCAACGTTCCGCTTCACAGTTTTAAGGCTAGGAATACGAATATCTGACTTACCGGCGCACGGCTGCATTTTCATCTCTCCACAGTTTTCACGCAGTTTAACGGCTATGCGATTGATCGTGTTTTTGTTTACGTAATACGAAAACACGATATAGTGTAAAAGTGCGGTCGTTCTTGAAGAAGAATTGCTCGATAAGTTCACTAATCATCATGCCTGTTTCATCATCACACACAGGTTCGCTTGATTCTGCCGGAGTCACGCTTTTCATTAATTTAGCAATGATATTTAGCCTCGGTTTATCCAATCGACCTAATCTAATCCAAGCCCCCATGGATACATGTGTTTATCAACAAATTCTTCCTGCTCCTCGGTTAATTCTAATTCGCTAAATTTACGCATCGATACCTCTAATTTTAATGATTGACTTACCTTTACTTACTACGCCTTTTTTTCCTCGATTGAGTATTTGCGGATGATTTTGCGGTTATCGTCTTTGATTAATCCAGCGCCGACCAAGCTATCAAAAATCCCTTTGGGCAAATTATCAAGGTCACGTGGGCGGTTGTCTGGGGAAGTAGATTTCCATCTTGATTTCAACCGCACTTTCAAAAGGATCGAACTTAGAACAAAACCTCAGTAGCAATGCGTTTAAATTCGCGCCCTGCTTTTTGATATGTAATGCTTACCTTGTCTTGTGTGCTTCCAGTAGTGGTTCACGCTCGGCGGGTACGGCAGACAGATTTCAAGCCAATCACTCATAGTTTTCCCTCGCTGATTAAGACATCTTGAGTGCGAAACACGCCTTCCGCATGAGCTAACCGAACAAATTCATTGCCTAATTTTTCGTGTTCTACGATCGCACTCATCATGACAAGCAGAACAAGCCCATGCGCCACGTTTATCATTCGGTTTTCGCCCTCCCCCATCATCCATACGATAATGAGCAAGCACTGTAGTCTCGGGGTTAAAATTACAAATGCCGGGCAAACGAACCATACATTCACGCCCCTTGGCTTCTTTCCGATAGTCTATTTTTCCCCATATTTTCACCTCTAAAATTGACCGCACTTTTTGTTTGAACTGTAAAATTATTGGTTGATGGTTGCAGCTCAACCGCCAAAACCCTATTAATTGATTAATCTTGTTATCCAGTGCCACTTCGTCTTCATAGATATTACAAAGCGTTTCGTTCCAGATGACGCCATACACCGTTTTATACACATCGTTGAATCGTTCCTCGGCTCATATTCGCGAATGAGATTGACCAACGCTCTTTAACGGTTCCGCCGTCTTGTGCCGGTTTGATGTCGTAAAATCCCGCTTTTTCATCACATGATCGAGATACGATTCAAGGGTTTTCATTCCTCATAATCCAATTTTTGATTCACGATTCAACCGCACTTTTGCCAGCACGCTATCTGCTATCGGTTTTAGTTACGTTCTGATACAGATTTTCATCGTTGGCCGCTACTGCGATTTCTCTTGCGACCGCCTGCGCTATCCATTCTTCCGCTTGGGTAAGTACGCTAAATTCTGGTTGCCAATATTCAAAAACCGGCGTCGAGCAGGGCGAAGAATTTCTTGTGGTGCTGATAGTTTCGGTTGTTGTTAATAGGGGTAATTTTTACCGCACTTCCTACCGGCAAGCTTTTCAGTAAATTGCGGTCATAGTCTGTTTCGCTACCACCGCACCGTTCGCATATTTAACTGCGTGGATTACTGTTTTTCTTCTGCTTTTTGGCTCGCCATTCGAAAATTCCCTAGATCGTCAATGTGAACATGACGGATAACCTGCCCCATATTACGGTGACGTGGGTCAAATATCGCTAAATGATTACCGCGACAAACATCAGTCCATAAACCAGTTTGAGGACTTAAAAACTTAATACGGCCACCAACAATAAAACGGATTTCTGTTGCTTTTTGAGTGATTAACGAAAAACCATTCCGTGCTAATGTCAACCGGCAACAACATAACCACTAAGCAGTTGTGATTTTCAAACAGTTCGATGGAACGCTTGATAAAACTTAACGGATCGCTAAACGGCGGGTTAATGAAAATTCGCTCGTTTTTGCAGTGGGTAAGTTAAGTAATCCATTTCCGGCGTTACATATCGCTCAAGTTTTGCGTTGTGCGGTAGTGCGGCACCATCAATCGTAAAGCCAAATTCAGCATGAATCGGGTTAAATAGAGAAATTGATGTTGGTATGTGTCTTTATCAAATTTTTGATCTATCATTTTTCATTCCTAAAATTTGTTTGATTTTTGCGATATTTTCTGCGGTTTTTCCGGACTGGTTGGCACGGTTGTTTTGTGCAGGGTAGTTGTCTTCTGCGCGCCGGGTATTGTTTCGCCACTTTCAATTCGTTTTGCCATTGCCTTGAGTGCTTGTTCGCACTCTTTTTAATTCCGTCGGTGTCCATTGATCACGACGACAGCGGCTGCACAAAGTCGGTTAATAACCAGTATTCTGCGTCCGATAAATAATTAAATTTATCCTCGCCGTCCGAGCAGTAAACTGCTTGGAATTTACTTACTCGTGCCGGCAATTCGTCAGGGCGTTGGCAAGCCAAGTGCGGTATAATCCGTTGTGTTGCACCATGCGATAAATTGACCGACTGACGGGAAAAACGCGCTTGCTTGTGTGGCGGCAATATCAAGTCCACGTTTGAGTTTTAACGGGGTAACAACGCCAGCTTTGAGTAGTTCTTCAAGCCAAATTTGCTTTGCGTAGTTGTAATCTTCGGTGGTGGCAAAACGCTTGTTTCCATGCGGGTGTAATGCTTTCAGCCGTTGGAACATACGATCAACAAGTTTCGTTGCGTTGTCGGAAATCTGCGCCTTTTTCCACTGGTGCGCGGTAGTTTGGCTCGCTACCGATGACCTGAGCTAAGTTTGCTACGGTTCTCATATCATCGAACCTCGCGGCACATTGACCGTGCGACCGATAGCCCAGCTGCCGTCGTCGGCGAAATCATCGCGTTTTTGCTTTTTCCCGCCCGAAAGGTTCTTACACCAATCAGCCCGAAAACCTTGCCAGTTTTTGGCAAATGGCGATTTTCGATTGCTTCGGCGAGTGGAATGCCCGCCTTGTCGGCTTCGCGTTGAAAAGCCCTCAGGGTGCAGTCCTCGTAATCGCCGCCTTTTTCGATTTTCGGTGTTCGGCAAAAGTCATCGGCAAGCTGACCGGTGATACCGAATTCTGCAAGTAGCGAAAGTGCGGTATTTTTTTGCGAAGTTTTTAATTGTATTTAATGGTGTATTTATATTGTTTTTATGTGAGGTACATTTTTGCTACTGGTACTAGGTGCATTTTTTTGTCACTACCCCAGTAGCATTTTTTGCTACCGGTTGAATTTCTTGTAACTGGGTACATTTTTTTGCTACTGGTACTAGGTAAATTACGAACCAAATAAAATTTATTTGTTACGCCCAATTCGCGCTCAGCAATAATCAATCCCGCTTGCTCTAATTCGTCGATAACGGCGTAAATCGTGCGCTTATCTTTGATCTTCGTTTTTTTCTTGGAATTGAGATACGGAAATGTAATCGCTTTCCCGCTGCCAGCCTGTTGTTTGACGCGCGATTAATAAATAACACTTAACGGCGTTCCCAGATAAATCAGCAATCAATTCATCAACAAACGCATTGGGGATTTGGAAAGAATTAACGATAAAGTCACTCATTACGCTACCGCCTTGTCTTGTTTGAAATTACCGTTCCAGTTAGCTTTCATCGGTAATTTATTTTTCATGTACCAGTCATAGATTTTTGCTGCGCCCTTTTGCAGTAAAACCGGCTTGTAAAAATACGCACTTCTTGACCGTGTTCGGCTACCTGTGTGTTTTTCTTCGGTCAGATACACATCGCGCGCACGGGATGTTACGCGCCAGCCGTATTTTATCCTTGTAAACCCAACCTTTCTGGAGCCAAGAAATCATTGATCTGCGAAGAATTAGCACCGTTTAACCCTTTTACAAACTGAGGTGCGCTCATACCGTGACGGAAATAGCTCTGCATTGATTCAATCTGTTCTGATTTCTGTTTGCTATCCAATAAAAGCGCGTTGTTCGCCCTCTTTTGCGTCAGCCCATGCGCGAGCCGCTGCAACCGGATCGGAAAAAGTCAGGTAAAAGTGTGGTCGAATTTTGGTTTGTTACCGCTCTATCAAAAGTGCGAATAACGTGTAATGGAATTTAGGGACTAATCCACATCGCATAAGAGTAAACCAACTCTTTGCTTACAAATGTTCCAAGTCCTTGTTTTGTAAGGATAGACGGAATTCCGTCTTTTGAAATTTCGCCGATTAACTCCTGAGTTTGCTGATTTGATAACCAATAAGCCGGACGATGACGACTTTCACCGCCGCTGGCTTGATGTAAATCATTTAAGCAAAAACGCCCTTGTTCATCTTGGCGAATTTGTGTATTATGGAGCTGTATTTGGTTATTCATTATTTGGATACCTCTCGTAATTGACCACCGCTGCAACGGTGGTTTTTATTGCCGTTTATTTAGCGATATAACGCACTCAATCGTGTGTTGTGTCGCCGCCAAGTGTTTATCCAGCGCGCGACGGATTTTTGTCTTCCTCATGCGAGGTGATTTCACCGTCTTCCAAACGCGGTTTCAAGCACTTCAAAAAGTAATCCACGAGCGGATTGTTCATGCAGCTGTAACACTCGAAATTTCCACGCTGTCTAACTGGTCTGCTTCAGGGTGTGGTACAAAACAACCGCCGGTTAAACGGCATAATTCTTCCGTGTAATCCGTTACGCCGAACTCTTGCTGAATAGCAATCAATTCTTCGTCTTTGAACCGCTGCCCTTTTTGTCTGATAAAGCCGGTTATTTAATTCCGCCTCCGAAAAATCCGAGAAATCTGGCTACCGCACTTTTTGCCGCCAGTGAATCTTCTCAATCATTCCGATAATGGTTTGTTTCATTGCCATACTTTTTGCCTTTGTTTTTATGGTTTCTTTTTAGGGTAATTCTGATAAATTGCGCTCATACGCTAAGCGCAGAGCTTGATTTAATGGGATTGCTGAAGTTTCTAATCTCTTCTGCTGAGACAGAATTTTTCTAAGGCTTGAGATAGAATCTCTGAATATTTGGTTTCTCCTGTATATTCAGTTCTTGGTAGCGAATTTGATGTCCGCCATTTGTAAACTGCACGCACAGAAATACCGCACAAACCTGCCACTTTTAGCTGCTCCCAAAAAGTCAATAATATGTTTTAAGCTTTCCATATATAACCTCTTAGAATGAACTTTGAGTACATGATAAGCCAGAACTGAAAGTACTTCAAGTTTTATTTATAATTGAACCAATAGTTCAGAGGTGAAAAAGATGATTACTGAAGAAAAATCAAACAAGACTTTGCAGAAAGATTAGATGTAGCTTGCAAAATGAAAAATTTGCCAGAGAAAGGCAGAGGAAAAATTATTGCAGATATACTGAAAAATAACACCTAAAGCCGTTAGTAAATGGTTTAATGCCGAGACGTTGCCTACTCAATCGAATATCTATGTTTTGGCCGATTTTCTGGGTGTTACAAAAGAATGGCTAAGTTATGGTGATAAGAATGCTTCAATAGAGCAAATTGAAAAGCAAAGAGCATATCCATTATTAAGCCCTATTCAAGCTGGATTGTGGGCTGGCATAAGTTCCCTTGAAGGCTTTGATGGCTACGAAATGATCCCAAGTACAATTATTGCATCAGATGATTCATTTTATTTACGAATCACTGGAGATTCAATGAGACCTCGCTTTCAATGAAGGTGACTTGGTACTAATTGATCCTAACATTTACCCCACTCCGTGAAAATTTGTTGCTGCAATTAACGGTAATAACGAAGCTACATTCAAGCAATACAAAGAGCTTGGCACAATGACAGGAGACGGATTACCACACTTTGAATTAGTACCTCTCAATCCAATGTTTCCAACATTAAGCTCGTTAGAGCAAGAAATTCGGATTATTGGTGTGGCAAGAGAAAGAATTGAAGTTTTGTAATTAAAATGCCGGTCAAGAAATTGACACCAAATATTATGATTTTTAATAACAACTAACCTAAGGAGTTAATATGATTAATGTAAACTTTCAAAATTACAGCTATTATCCTTTTTACATACTCGAAATTCAGAAGAAGAGGCATTTGTTAATTTGTCTCAAGAAGATAAATTATCTATTCTTCCTTCATTTGTTTTTACACAATCGAAAAGGAACCGCGCTGACTGCAAGTTTAGAGAAAAATTATAAGTTCTTATAATGACCCTTTTATTTTATTCCCTGCCTTTATCAGAAAAGATTCTAAACCATATCACAAACGAAGATATTTTTGATTCATCTCAATATTATATTAATTGGCAAGAATTCACTTCAAGATATGAAAATGCTATTCCAGCAATACTTTTTAATAGTAACGAAAAATATCTGCGTAACATTATTCGACAAACAATTAATTTAGAAAATCAAAAAGGAAAGGTTGCATTTAGAATTAGGGAGCACTAGAGAAGCTGAATTAGCTATGAATGCACTTGCAGCAATGGATGATCCATTAAATGCCATAATATTTATTGATAGTGGGTATATTTCTGATTCTAACCGAAAGTTATAATATATCTAACGAAGTTCTTCAAACTTTTTAAAAAGGGTGTTGAGAGCTTGAATATTGTTTCCTTTATCAACAAGTTTCCCTTCATCTCCAGCAATAGGCATGACAAATTTAGATAATTTAAGTACTAGTAATATAAAAAGCAGGATATATACAGCAGAAAGAAGTTGATCTTTATCTCAAACTTTCTGAGAAATATGAGGTTTTATATGGAGATTATGCTTCTATTCATCCAATTCCTATTGATTCTAATGATTCTGATGGTCGATGGTCTGCAAGAATTGACTTTGCAACGGATGAGGACTTTTTGGGCAATATTTAGGATGCCATCAGAACACGGAGATGGGTATCAGCAAATAGCCAATTATGTAGCTAATAACCATATATTTGCTCATATCCCAGAAAGCTGGGGAAAGGAAAAAAATCCTCCAAGCATCGGAAGGGGATGTATTTAGGGCGCTCCCCTTCAAAAATGGGTTAGTGTTAGGGCAAATACTCATATGCGTCGCCAAATATTGCAAACATCCTTTCGTGATGAGCTTGACGAATCATTTTAATTTTTCGGCGATAAATTTCTGCACTAGATAAGGCTTGTGGCTCGTCCGTTTTTTTCATTTATTACAGAGTTACTAGCCTTATTTATTATGCTTAATTTTTCTTTCTTGTCTATCCTGTCTATGATTTTCCATTAATGGAAATTGCTGTTTTAAATAATCCAGAATAAATAGTTTAATTTTTATCGTGAGGTAGAATCATTGCTCTTGTAATTAACTCTGACTTAAGACCTGACACCTTTATTTTGTTTTCTCTTAATATTGCCTTTAGACCAATAATGTTTAGGAAGCTTAGCCACTTTTGCTTTGTGAGTTGATTTTTGATAGCGTTTCTATGTTTTATTAGTTTTCCATCAAACTCCCAAATGCCCACATTTTTCAGAAGCTATATTCATTACTCCTTGCAAGTGTTTTGTTGCACATACAACAGTTACATTTTCAAAGTATTGCATGTAAGTTTCCAGTTGTCCGCCTAACCGTTTTAATGAATCCTGCTCACTTTTGATTTCAAAACCGGATAAACTTCCATTTGCCATAACAAGATCGATCCTACGAGAAAAATTGGCAATAGGAAGCTCAGCCAAGAACTCCGTGTTATTCGGATGTTGTTTGGCAAGGGCTTTAATTAATTTCCTCTGATATAAATCTCGTTCATAAGAATAAAAAGTAAAAGATAGCTTAGATTCCACAATTCTACACCAAACTGTCTCTTATTAAAATTTGCAGAGCAACTATTTGAGCATATCTTGATCAAATCATCTGATATTTTTCCCTTTTTTATCCCCCCAAATCTACTCTATTTTTGTGATCTCATGTCACAAATTCGACAAAAAAAGTAAAAATTTTCAAAAATTATTTCTTTAAAAATCAACAAAATATGAACTACGAGTACATTTTATTTATGAAATTGTACTTTTTGTTCTTGACTTAGATGAACCATAAGTACATAATGAACCCATCAAAACGAGATACACAAAAACAACCAAGGAGCCTAAATGATAATAACTCTTCAAGATCTGAAAAACAAATTAACTCAACCTCACCGATTGAGTGCGATTTAAAAAGTCGGCGACCGAGTTATTTATAAAAACGACTTTGGAATCAAGTTTGGTCCATTCGAAATTATTGGGTTTGAAAAAGAAAGAGGATATTTCAGGCGGACGATTTGTTTACTTAAACAAAGATTGTTACTGGTTCCCAGTAAAAGCGGAACAACTAACAAAAACAATAAGAATCTTTACTAAGCCCTTGTGGTGAGGGGCTTTTGAATAAAGGTTTTACAACCAAGCCGAAAGGCAACGCTCTTTAACAATACGATTAAAAACACATCGACCAACACTTAAGCGCAGTTAAGACGGCAGTGAGAATGACAAAGCTCACCGATTAATTAGCGATAAGTCGTTAGGAGTAAGTGACTTATGGTCTTGTTGTGATAACACGCCAATCCCGATGGATCGTAAATAGCGATGAACGGATGGAGAAAACCTCACATTGCGGTGTGAATGCTTACGGAAATGCAAACAAAGCCAATTGGTGGGGAATAGTTAAACGTAAGCAACCGAACAGAGTCTTTTTATTGCAATGTTAGACAAGCCGATGACTCGTAGTGAGACTGACAGTAATGCGCTCCCAGGAGGGAGGCTAACAAGGCGGCATGAAACAAACTATGCACGTCAACGTGACGTAAGAAAACGTGACATACCGGAGAGACGGTAAACTGCTGCGGTAGCTTAATAGGTAAAAAGCAACCGGCTCATAACCGGAGGATAGTTGAGTTCGAATCTCCCTGCGGCACCAATTCAAAGCGTACTCAGCAGAGAGTGAATCCAAGCGCGCAGAAACACAAATGCAAGACAGAGTGCGCTTTGAAATGGCAATAAAACGGCTCTTATGTTTGCTAATTTCAACGGGAAATTAGTAGGTTGCCGAAAAGGCGTAACGTTTAATAAAAAGCGACTTGCAGTTAAAGATTTAGAGGGTTCGATTCCTCCGAGAGCCAACCAATTTTTAAACATCAACAACGGAGTAAAAAAACATGAAAAACTATCGCAATTTTATTAATGACGATATTATGATTGCTGGATGTACACCAATCCAGCAAATGACGTTTGATTTAAACGGCGAAAGATACACATACAACTGCATAACATACACTTATCAATCTTGGTCTAGCGTAATACCTGTGATGTACTCTGATTTTAATCCAATATCATTACACGTGAAAAATTGTGTCACGGCAATTAATATTAATCTTTATCGGTCTTAACAGGGGTTATTAAGAGGGTCGCGCTGATTTAGTCACGGTGGACATTGCTCAAGACGAGTTTACTCGCTAGGGATGACTACCCAAACTTTTGGTTACTGTCTTAGCCAAGCATGAGGGCTTAAAACTTATGTGGTTCCTTAGGTTATTCGCCCGCTGAAATATGCGGGCTTTTTGTAAAAAGAAAAAGGAAATGAAAAATGAATACAAAAACATTCAAAAAACATGTTTTTCCGGCAAGAAAAACACAGTTTCGACAGAATTTTTTTAAGAGTCACTGCCGGCTGGCTTTGCTGTTGGTGCGCTGATGCTTTTGGCTGTGATGATTTTAATCGCTTTCCGCCCTGCGTATTCGTATGCCACCAACACAGACTGGCACGACGATGCCGTCAGCCGCCAAATCCAAGCCGAAGCGCGCAAGTTATGGCGCGAAGAGCATGGCGATTGGCAGCCGAATTTAACCCCAGCGGCCGAAGCGGAATTAGTACGTTACACCGCACAAAAACAAACCGAAATTGACCGCGCTTTTAGGAGTCGCAAAATGAAAATTGAAAGTTACAAAGCAAATATCCTATATAACGCTGTCTCTCAGCGATATACCGGCGAATTATGGGTTAACAACCGACTGGAACAAAAGACCGGCAATTTTTAAGTGAAGGTCTTGCCGTTGCGCGTTTAAACAAAACGAATTGAATCCTTTAATGCTGTTAACGGTACCAACATTCCGCCGTATCAAAAAGACGCCGACACGAATCAATTCAAAAGCGGTGCCGGAAGCGAAAGAATCATTACCGCCAACGGAAAGCACTCCAGCAGCAGAACTGAAGATAGTTAACATCGACACAGTACACAAACATCAACTGCGCAAGCGCCGTAAACCGTTTACGCCATACGGACTGAAAGGCTATTTTATGGATAAACAAGGCAATATCCGCTTGCATTTTAGACCGCAAAGCCCACGCGACACCATCGTCTTAAACCCCGATATGTTTGCCATGTTAGCTGACATGGTGCGAGCAACGCAGGAGCAATAAACATGGCGCGCCGAATTTTATCGCCGTGGCAATGCGACAGCGACCACGATTACTACGACCAGTTCGACCGTGACGAACCGGAAGACGGCGACTGTGAGTATTGGGAATCTAATTGTTATGGGAGAGGGTGAAAATGAATTTTGAATTAATTTTATCTACCGAAAGCCGTGTGCTTTCAACAAATATTGTTGACTTTGAAAAACGAGCGGATCAGTTTCTTTCGACTTTAACAAACAAATTTGAAACGGACGACGATTTCGTCGCCGCAAAAGAAGAAGTCAAAACCTTAAAAGAGGTTGAGGATAAAATCCGCGTGGCGATTAAGTCGGCGCAAAACGGCGAAATTGCGGATTTAATCACATCGGCCGAAAACATTGCAGAACGATTCCGACAAGAACGCTTGAAACGCGATAAGCTAGTTAAAGAAAAAGAAGCAGAAGTCAAAGCCAATATTATCAACAACGCCTTTGAGCATATCAGCAAAGTGCGGTATGGCTACGAGAGTGATATTTCCCTTTGCTCTTGAACGCACAATGCCAAAAAGCGATATTCAAACCCGTTTAAAAATGCCACCGCGCGTCGCAGTACATTAGCAACACTAAAAAGCCGTTCATGCTGAAGAAACGTTGATTTTAGCAGAATTAGGGTCAAGAAAGCGCTCGACTAACTGAGCGACGCAAACTCATTCCGGCATCCGCCGAACATCTGTTTAAAAGACTGGCTTGAGTTAATTATTGGCAATGATGACTTGGCATCAATTGTGGAAATGCGCTTAAACGAAGAAACACGGCGTGAACAGGGCGTTGCGCGAACAAGCTAAGCAAGCCGCCGAAGCGCAGCGCACACAAGCGGAAGCCCGCGCAGTTGCTGATGAAATAGGGAGTACAAAGCGCAGTAGAAAAACACAGGAAAAATCAGACTGCACTTTCTAATGAACCAATATTCAATTTTGAAATCCGCATTGCATTTACCGGCACGCAAGAACAAGCAATCAATTTAGCGCGCAAAGTAAAAAGCGCAGTATGGCGACAATGTATCACTTATGAATTAAAGGATAAATAAAATGGCAACAGCACTACAAAAATCTGACTGATAAACTGGCTAAACGGTTTGAAATTGCGGACGGTTCCGACTTGATGGCGACATTAAAAATACCGCGTTTAAAGGGAATGTAAATGATAGTCAAATAACCGCGCTTTTTAATTGTTGCGAATCAATATGGATTAAATCCGTGGACGAAAGAAATTTACGCCTTTCCCGATCGACAAAAACGGCATTGTTCCGATTGTCGGCGTTGACGGTTGGGCGCAATTCTTAATGAAAAACCCAAATTTTGACGGCATCGAATTTGATTTAGATGATGAAAAATGCACTTGCCGAATTTATCGCAAAGACCGCTCAAAACCCATTTCAGTAACGGAATACATGAGTGAGTGTTTCCGTGATATGGGGCCGTGGAAAAACACATCCGAAAAGAATGTTACGCCACAAAGCAATGATTCAGTGCGCGCTTGGCGTTCGGTTTTACCGGCATTTACGACCAAGACGAATCGGATCGCATTGTTGAAAACGCAGCGCGAGCCGGTAAATGTAACACCAAAAACAAAAAGTGATAGACGTTGCAGTGTTAATTACATCAGAGCAGAAAGAAATGCTAATCGGCTTAATTGAAGCGACCGAGCACGAATACGGAAAAATTATTGACGGCATATGGCCACACTGATATTTCCGATATGACAAAAGATCAAGCCGATAATGCTATATCAATTCTGAATAGTCGTCTTGATAAACAGCAAGAAAATGACGGAGAAGACGTTCCATTATGATTGACGGTCTAATAACGCTTGATTGCGAACAAGGCTCGGAAGAATGGCTACAGGCCCGTTTGGGTATTCCCACCGCAACGGGCTTTTGAAAACATTGTGACGGCAACCGGTAAAAAATCAAGCGCACAAATTAAGTACATGGCTGAGTTGATTGAAGAAAGCATAATCGGACTACAAGACGAATCTTTTAAGTCACGATTCATGGAGCGTGGAAATCAACTTGAGCCGCTTGCCCGTTCTGCCTATGAATTCATCACGGGAAATGCCGTAACGCAAGTCGGCGGTGTATATCTTGATGAAAACAAAGAAGTGATGGTTGCTTTCGGATGGACTAATTCCTGAGCTCAAAAAAAGGCTTGGAAATCAAATGCCCGAAAATGAGTACGCACATTCGCTACTTATTAGAGGGCGGCGTTCCGTCTGAATACATAATCCAAGTTCAGGCTAATTTGTGGGTGACGGGCTATGACACTGGGATTTTGTGAGCTACTGCCCGGAGTACCAAAAACAGCCACTTTACATTTTCACCGCACATCGTGATCAAGCGCTGATGACCGCATTTAACAAATTAATTCCGCAATTTTTAAAACACATTGAGGGCTTATAAAAATGGTTAGAAAAATTATACAAATATCTGAAAGTGTAGTGCCAGAAACACAATTCCATCAGTTATTTTGGTCATTAACAGCACTATGTGATGATGGGACACTTTGGAATAAATCAGCAATTAAGGACGATTGGGTTCAAATTCCTAACGTACCACAAGACAAAACACCCGAAGCCACTAACAAATAGTGGCTTTTTATTACTTCAAAAATCAATCAACAATCCAAAAACAGGAGAAAACAAAATGGCTAAAAACAGATGTTCATGAATTCTTGGGCGAATTAGACGCAGGAATCTTTGAAAAACAAACTTTTCTACCGCACTTTCCGAAGTTGCGTTAGGTGTATTGGCGCATGATAAACAAAGGTTCGGTGAAAATTGAATTTACCTTAAAGAAAGCAGAATAGCGACAATCCGTCAGTTCAAATTCAGCATAAGCTGAGTTATGTCAAAGCCGACTAAGCGGGGTAAGTCAGCCGAAGAAGACACCACCGCAACACCGATGTTCGTTCATAAAGGCGGCGCATTGGCGTAACCCCTGATAAAGAACAAATGCCAATGTTAAAAAGGCAGTGACGATCTGGCATTTGAACAAAAAGCAACATTAAAACGCCCTAATTAATCGCATTAATTATCGGTAATTTTTATCAACAACAAACAAAATGGAGATCCAACAATGGAACAAAATTTAAAAGCAAAATCCAAGACTTAGTGTTATCAAGCATCCGTGTCGGAAATAGTGATTATCCTATCGCAATTCTGCCGGAAAAACATGGCGGTGCATTCGCTCGAAAAGCACAATAAACACCGTAATAACTTCCGTGCTACGTTCAACACTTATAACTTTGATAGTTTGATTGCTTACGCGAAAGCGCACGAGCAGAAAAAGACGCACAATGTTTTATTGATGATCTTGGTGCCCAAATTGTGTTTTGATGTTGGCAGCCGTGAAAGCGCCGTTACACGCTCAACACCGCGCAGTGTTACGAATGGAAAAGACCGCTGCGTTTAAAAGCGTTATGCGACTTCCAAGGTTCAAAATGCGATCAGCGTGAATTTTCCGAATGGCTGGAAGATTGGAGCGATTACATCACGGCTTATACCGACGATGAAGACAAATTGCCTTTAACAAGCGCAGTCCAAGCAGTGCGCAAAAATTACGCTTGATTATGCGCGTAACGAAGAACACGAAGTCAGCGACTTTGCGGCATCTAAATCAGCCATGGAAAGCGTAGAAGCCAAAAAGCAAATTGCAGTTACCGAAGTATTTTGTGTTTAACACGCACACATACAAAAGGCTTAGATAGTCAAGCATTTACGCTTCGCCTATCAATCCTTACCGGCGGCAATGCTCCTGTATTGGTGGCGCGTTTGATTAAAGCGGAACAAATTCAGGAAGCAATCGCGAAAGAATTTGCCGAAAAATTAACTGACGCGCTAAAAGATACCGAAATAAAAAGTAAATATTGGCACGGTAGAAATTTAATAAATACGCCCACTCTTCGGAGTGGGTATTTTTTAGGTGCGAAGAATGAATGAAATTGAAATCAGCATCAAATATTCCCGCTTCGTGGATATTTTTCGGATGTTATTTTTACACGAGAATGAATAACGGACTTGCAACATCCGTTACGCGGAAATAGATGACGCTAAAAACACTGGCTGTTGTTTGATTCCGATCTGAGAAGCGACATTATCAGAATAGCTGAAACGGCAAATTACCCGTGCGTAGTACAAAAATTATGTTAATCACTTTATCAAATGGGCTAACAGTCAATTTAGCACAAAGCAAGATCACAACACACCGCGACCGCTGGTTGATGTGTTGCCGGTGGTGAATTACAAAAAACGGAGAGATTAATGGTTGTTTGGGCTTTATTTGATAGTGGTAATGGGTGCTATACTCAAGCTGCAGTCAATGCAATGCAATGCAATGCAATGCAATAGAAATATATCCAGTTGGCATCGATATCGAAAAACAAGAACGACCATTTTTATCAACCTGAATTTGGCTGATTATTCCAGGATGTTTGGCAATAATATCCTGTTTGATACATTGGATAAATTGCCAAAGCCAGATTTAATTATTGCTAGTCCACCTTGTGAGAGTTGGTCTATAGCAAGTGCTATGTGGGGTGGTAACGCAAGCTGGAAACAGGAAACAGGTGCCATCAATCGTGAATTATCAAAATTCACAGTGCGGAGCCGTAAAGACTATGATTTACCACACGTCCAATTTAAGTATGACCGCTCGTTTTTTTAATAGAGTTAATGGTGAGTTGTGTATATACAATACAATCGAGATCATTAAGCGGTACAAGCCAAAAGTCTATGTGATCGAAAAATCCGGCCAGTAGTCGTATTTGGCATTACATTAGCGACATTTTGAGCTTTGCAATACCGTTTGATAATTTAGCTCACTACAACTGTTACGGTTATCCACTCAAAAAGCCAACTCGATTTAAAAGTAATATCAATCTACATTTAAAAGCATGATCGACAATCAAAAGCATTGCAACAATGGGGAGATTTTGCGAAAAGCTACAACGAACGGTCAAATATCCCGATTGAATTAATCAAAGATATTTACGAACAACGGAACAATATTTAACTAACCGAAAAGACGCTCCAAGTGAGCGTTTTTATTTTAGCAGACAAAGGTGGTACAAAATGACCAAATATTTTTCAGTGGATATATCAAACGATATCCACATTATTAATTTGTATGAAACATTAGAGCAAGCAAGAGGGGCTTGTTTGGCTGGCGCTGTCGAGGCTCACGAATTTAGCAGACGACATGGACGAATACGAAAATTATGAGAGTAATGATTTACCGTATGCCGTTTATGGTGTGGTTTTAGGTAAGGCCGAATGCAAGAAAAACGTTAACCGAAGAGGAGAAAAGATGAGCGTTGTTCCGATTTTTGATTACGTCCTTGAAAAAAACCAGAAATTGTAGATTACCCGAAAGATGACAACTGGATTAAGTCAGACAAATGCGCTCCGGTAGAGGATGGTTATTTTATTGTGCATTGTCCAGAGTATGAGCCATCAATAGCAATAACAAGATATGATGCCGATTTAGGCGGTTGGCTTGATTATGCGGATGATGAGATATCTCACTGGCAACCACTCCCGCCACCACCAACCGAATAACCAACGACCGCAAAAGTGCGGTCTTTTTAAGGAGAATTTATGAAACCGTTTGATTTACAAGAGGCGCTGAATGGTGCGTCTGTACAGTTACACAATGGACAAAAAAGCGTATGTAGTCGGTCTTAGCAAAAGTCGGTACAGAAGATGGCAATAGCTATATTGTTGGGGAGTATGAGCGCAATTTATGTAATTGGAGCAAAGATGGCAAATATTGGCTAAACCGCGAAAGTGGATGGGATATTGTCGGCATGTACGAAGAGCCAGAACTAAACTCCGAACAGGTGTTGGAAAGGGCTTATCAAGAAAATCTACCAGTTAACGCCTTGGGCAAGGAAGTGTTTGTCATCGCAAAAACAAAAAAATGGCGATTATGTGATACAAGAAGATAGAGATATTATTTATATAGCTGACCTTAGATACAAGTGAGAATTTTACAAAAGACCCCGCGCCAAAAATCCGACACAATCACCGTTACGCTGCCTAAAGCCGTTTAAGCCTAAAGAGGAGGGTGTACTACAACATTGGTGGTTACCATAATGGGACGATAGTAAAAATGCACGCAAATTGCATGACGGACATCTCCATTTTAAGCGGTAATTGTTTCCGCGCCGAATCTGACGCTAAAAGCATGGCTAGATGCCATGAAAAACGCTGTAGACGATTAATTTAGACTGCCCTTTTGGGCGGTTTTTATTAGAGTAAATATGAGCGATTATTTATTTTTGGTATTTAGTTATTATCGGCACTGCTTTGCAATATGCCGAAAAGCAAAAGCAAGATTGGTAAAAATCAAGCGTCAAGAGGATCTTTTTATTTTTAACATCAAACTATGGCTATTAGCGAGAGGTGTAAATGTTTTTAGGCAAGAGTTACAAGTAATGGACGGTAAAAATATATTGTCATCGAGTGCCAATTTCATCGGGATTGGGACGTTGTCCGAGAGTCGGAAAAAGGCGTAACACAGGGGCGAGGCGATGGAAATCGTCAGTACTGGCTCAAATACAAAGATATGAATCGCAATCAGATAGTGATTATTGAGGTGCCGGATATTGTGAATAAGTATTAAAAAGCGGGAGGAATTATGGAACTGATAGGCATCGTAAAGGCATCAATAATTCTTAATATGCACCGGTTACTTTACGCGAAAAGGCGGCAAAAGACGAAATCCGGGGTATAAAATCGGCGGGAGATGGAAATTTGATGCGGTCGAACTTGAAAAATTTGTGAAAAAGGATAAAGATCGCTCCGGACAAGTGGCGGGGCATGAGGAGAATATATGTCACGTCAAATCATCTCCCTCAAGAAAAGAGGAAATCTGGCACTACTCGTTCACATCGCCGAATGGTGAGCGGATACGCCGAAGCGCTAGGACTTTAGACAAAAATCAAGCGTTGCAACTAGCATCAAAAAGAGTACAACGAGTGCTGGCGAGTTTTTAAACTTGGCGAGCGTCCTGAATATTCTTGGCAAGAGGCTGTTGTGCAATGAGCTGATGAAAAACCAAAAGCGCAAGCAAAGATCGAAATATGATTTACGGTTTTTAGTGTGGCTTGATAAATATCTTGGCAACAAAAAAACTGTCAGAAATCGATCGCAACTGATTAAGTTTATCCAGTCCGAAAAAGCGAGAGGGCGTTAAAGCAAGAACAATTAATGCCGTCTTGCAGCAAATAAGAGTTGTATTAAGAGCGGCAGTCGAATGAGGAATGGATTGATAAATGCCCAGCAATAAAAATTTTTACCAGAGCCGAAAAAGACGTATCCGATGGTTGAGTGAATACGAAGAAATTCAGCTCATGCAGGAATTGCCGGAGCACTAAAAACCAATCGTACAATTTGCTATTTTAACCGGGTTGAGAATGTCAAATATCACTCAGTTAAAATGGTCACAAATCGACTTACCAAAAAGATGGCATGGATAAACTCCGAGCAGTCGAAAACGGGTAACGGCATGGGTATTCCGTTAAACGACAAAAGCCATCGAAAGTTATTGTAGCACAATTCAGCAAGCACAAAGAAAATGTGTTTACGTATAATGGCAATGCGGTAAAAAGTGCCAACACAAGAGCGTTCAGAGAAGCGCTTAAGCGAGCCGGAATAAAAGACTTCCGATTCCGCGATCTGCGTCATACGTGGGCAACGCGGCACGATTATGTCCGGAACGCCGTTATACGTATTGCAGGAGCTTGGAGGGTGGACAAAAAAACAGATACAGTGCGGAAATATGCTCACTTGTCTATTGAGCATTTAAAAAGCCACGCGGACAATGTCCAGCTTTTTGACACAAATTTGGCACAACACCAAAAGCAAAAACCTTACCAACTAATAACTAATTGATAAGGTTATAAAATTTGGTGGAGATAATCGGGATCGAACCGACGACCTCTTGAATGCCATTCAAGCGCTCTCCCCAACTGAGCTATATCCCCAAATAACGCAAGCTATGATAAATTTCGGCTGATAAACTGTCAATATTGAAATAATCAAATCCCGCTTATCAGCCTAAATATTAAGCGTTTTGAGATTTAATAAAATCAATGGCACGTTGGATACGCGCTAACACGCGTTCACGACCGATACCCATTAATGTCACATCCATAGAAGGGTGATTGGCCTGAGCCTGTCACTGCCACGCGTAATGGCATCCCAACTTTACCCATACCCACTTCTAATTCAGCAGCGGTTTGTTCAATCGCTTCATGAGTAGAATGTAAATCCCAGCTAGAAAGTGCGGTCAATTTTTCTTTTACTTTTTCAAGTGGTTCAATCGCCGCCGCTTTTAAAGTGTTTTTCACCGCAGCTTCATCAAAACTTTCAAACTCTTCGAAGAAATAACGGCTTGCTGATGCCATTTCTTTTAAAGTTTTGCAACGTTCGGCAAGCATTGTCACGATTTCAGTTAACGCTGGACCATTTGAAGTATCAATACCTTGATCTTTATAATGCCATGCAAGGTGTTTTTGCTACATATTCAGGTGGTAATTCACGAATGTAATGATGATTTAACCACAATAATTTTTCCATGTTAAATGCACTTGCTGATTTACTCACATGATCTAATTCGAAGTATTTAATCATTTCTTCACGCGTAAAGATCTCTTGGTCACCATGCCCCCAACCTAAACGAACAAGATAGTTGATTAAGGCTTCTGGTAAATAACCGTCATCACGATATTGCGATTACACTTACCGCACCATGACGTTTTGAGAGTTTTTGTGCCATCATCACCGTTAATCATAGAAACGTGCGCATATACTGGAATTGGTGCGCCTAAGGCTTTTAAAATATTAATTTGACGCGGGGTGTTGTTAATGTGGTCTTCACCACGCACAACGTGAGTAATGCCCATATCCAGTCATCTACCACCACACAGAAGTTGTATGTTGGTGAACCGTCGGTACGACGAATAATTCAAATCATCTAATTCGCTGTTGCTGATTTCAATACGACCACGCACCGCATCATCAAACACGACTGAACCTTCTGTTGGGTTTTTAAAACGTACAACATGTGGCTTATCGGCTGCATGATTGTGGTCATGTAAACAATGACGGTCATAACGTGGTTTTTCTTTGTTTTTGCTCTTGTGTATGGCGTAATTCTTCTAAGCGTTCTTTAGAGCAATAACAACGATAAGCTAAGCCTTGCTCAATCATTTCATCAATCACTTGATTGTAACGATCAAAGCGTTTGGTTTGATAATAAGGACCATGTTCCCAAGCAAGGTTTAACCACTCCATTCCTTCAATGATTGCCGCAGTAGCTTCCGGTGTAGAACGTTCTAAATCGGTATCTTCAATACGTAGTACAAACTCACCGTTGTTATGTTTTGCAAATAACCAAGAATAAAGAGCTGTACGTGCGCCACCTACGTGTAAATAACCTGTTGGACTTGGGGCAAAACGCGTACGTACTTTTACATTCGGATCTAATTCAAAGGAGGATCAATTTTTCATTTTTCTTAATAACCTATTCATTTACAAAAATTACTTTTTATTTTACTACGACTTGCATGAGTTCTAAATAAAAAAATCTGATTTTTATGCCTATTTTTGCAACAACTAGACGCTTTTTTCATAAAAAATATATTGACTGAAATCTCATTATACTTATAATGCCAATCCACAACATTAAGGGCGATTAGCTCCAGTTGGGAGAGCACCTCCCTTACAAGGAGGGGTCACTGGTTCGAGACCGGTATCGCCCACCACTTTTTCCAAAGTAGACTTTAATGTTGTAAAAGTTTGACCAAGCGGGCGATTAGCTCAGTTGGAGAGCACCTCCTTACAAGGAGGGGTCACTGGTTCGAGACCGGTATCGCCCACCACTTTTTCTAAAGTGTTCTTTCCGCTCAAACTTTCCCATTATTTAAACGCTTTTTCTTATGTGGGCGATTAGCTCAGTTGGGAGAGCACCTCCCTTACAAGGAGGGGTCACTGGTTCGAGACCGGTATCGCCCACCACTTAATTTTAGTGTTTAAATAAATCCGAATACCTTTTTAGGTGCATCGGGCGATTAGCTCAGTTGGGAGAGCACCTCCCTTGCACAAGGAGGGGGTCACTGGTTCGAGACCGGTATCGCCCACCACTTTTTCTTAAAGTCCTTTTTTTAAATCAGTCAAATTAGCATTATTTCTGTTTTCATCTTATAAAGAAAAACGGCCACAAAAACGTTTCGTTTTACGACCGCACTTTTATCAATTTTTTTAGATTAAACTGGTTTCTAAACCCAACACTTTACGTCCGTTGATACTGGCAATATCAACCATCGCATCAAGATGTGGGAAACGACAGCCCGCAGCCAGCAAAGCTTAATTCTTGCCATAAATCCCCTTCACAAAGTGGTACCATGTAATCACAGATATTATCCGTACCTAGCGCCACAGTAATTTCCTTCCGGAATCATTTCATCTGCCGGTGTCAATGCATTGTGGAAAGGCATCAAATCTTCTTTTCGGTTACTATCAATCCACGCCATTGGGCAAGCAATCATCATCATTTTTTGCTTGACGCATTTTTCATAAAGTTTATAACGATATTCTCTGCTATGTGCACCGATAGAAATACCATGGATCGCCACGACTCGACCTTCCATACCATGTTCGATGGTTTTTATCGCAAAAGCTGTTCGGTTTCTTTTTCTTTCGGAGAGTTGAATTGATCCACGTGCACATGACACATAATGCCGCGAGATTTGGCTGCATCAAGCAGAATATCCATTGCTTCAAGGCCACGACCATAATCAAGCTCATCGCGATAAGGTAAGCCTCCAATCATATCCACCATATCAGAGCCAATATCAAACCATTTGCGTGCTTCTGGCTCAATCACCCCTTTTTAAGGTCTGATTCGCAAATTTCAAAATAATGTCATGCTTATAAACTTCGCGAGCTTTGTGTGCGGCAATAATGGCTCGGTCTTCACAAATCGGGTCGATATCCACAAAAGTCCCAAATGCCGTCACCCTTGGGAAATCATCAATTCAATCGATTGACAGAAACGGGCGTAATAATCATCAACACTTGATGTACGTTTAACTTCATCTACTAAATCCCATTTTTGTTGAAGATTACTGTTGTGATAAATGCCAATTTTTCAGGTGTCATTGTAAAAAGCACGATCTGCGTGAGCATGGGCGTTAACCCAGCCACCTTTTTAATAATTTCGTCTCGAATAAACGTTTTAAAAACTACGAACGTGATTTCTCATAATAACTCCACCAAAAGAAAGGAAAAGAGAGACGAGAAGTGTATTAATTGAAAAAGCAAACCCAATAAGGATCGGGTCTATTGTGAATTGTTTGCAATGTTATGAAAAATTCGCAGATTTTTAATTAATAACATCTTTTTCAGTCTTTCAACTGAGTGCAAAGTATAAGATTTTAAGCACAAAAAAGCTATCTATTTATTGACAAAAGAACGCTCTTGTTTGAAGACATCTAAGAACAAGCCGAGTGGTGGGCGGCTTGAAGATTGTTCAGTATAAGTGCGGTCAAATTTCTTATAGTTTCCTTTGCGATCAATATGATACTGTGTGCCATCCGGCTGAATAATGACATTCCAACGGAAATTCGACGCCAACACCCAGGATCACCATTAAGCTCAAATAAATTGCGACCTTGTGCATAATCCGAAATTGGATTTTTCACTTTAAAGATCGATAACATCAATGCTGGCAATAAATCGGTATGGCTTGTTAATTTAGAGACTTCTTGCACCGGTAAATCTTTCCAGTAAACAATAAAAGGCACTTGGATTTCATCACGACCAAAATAGTTTTCTTGCTCTTTTTCATCCAGCTTATTAAAGGTTGTACCATGTTCTGCTGTAATAATGACTATCGTATTCTCTAAAGAAACTGATGCTAAAAGTAGCATCAATTTGTTGATCAATCTCCGCAAGCGATTTGGTGTAATTTTCTTCCGTTTTGATCCACAATATCTAAATCCACATAAAGCAAACCAAGGCTTATCCTCTTTTAAGAGATAAAACGCTATTTATCGCTTCTTTTTGGTGAGGAGGCTTTTCACTTTAGGTAATTTCACATTACGGAATAAGGCTTGTTTAAACAAGCTATCTTTAAATGCCGTAGACGAATAAGCGACAAATTGATATTTCTCATCTTGTAGCTTTTTAATTAATACCGACGGTGTGTGATTACTCAAAATACTGTCCGTATAATTTGCATTCAGTCCATAGAATAAACCGACTAAGCCGGCATTGTTCGTATTGCCGCTACTGTAATGATTTGTAAATTGAGTAGAGCTTGTGGCAAACTCAAATAATTTAGGCATTTTCTCGCTAGTCAGCGCATCATAACGTAAGCCTGAAACGGTAATCACGAGAATATTTGGTTTGTTTTCAACTTGCTCAAACTGAAGATCTTTTTTCGGATAATCAATTTTTAATGCATCCAAACGCCCTTCTTGCTCTAAACGCTGTGAGTATGTTTCCGCATTAATAAACCCTTGTTTTTCCAAAAATGTTCGTGCGGTCATTGGATAAGAAAGCGGGAAGTTTGAACGCTGCATAGTAATCGGACGATATAAAAATGCATCCGCTCAAGCATAAATTAAATGTGTAGCGACAAAAGTAGAAGTCAGCACTAATCCCACTTTCTTCAGCCATTTTTGACGCTCTAAACTACGTAATTTTTCCCAACTCCAACGAGAAAAAAGCATTTGGATTAGCAAAATAATCGGCATTGGCGCAAAGAAAATTTGCCAATCTCTTGAAAGATCACCCTTTTCAGGATTTACTAATAAATTCCAAACGATAGAAGAAAGGTGAATATTAAAACGGTTAAAAACTTCCGTGTCAAACAGCAATAATGTAGTGCAAATTGTCGCTATAATCACCGTTAGTCCACGGAAAGTGCGGTGATTTTTGATGATGAAACTCAGCGGAAATATAACCAGTAAATACAAGGCAAAAAAACACAAAAAAACTGAAATGCCCTAATAAGCTAATAAAAGAAATAAATTTTTGCCGAGTAAAGTATCTGGCCAGTCAATGAGAAAAGGCATAACGACTACCAATAAGAATTGCGATAATAATGTTAAAAAGCAAACCAGTGTCCCCACGAAATTTTTTTCGTGAGGTCTCTTCACGTATTCACGTCCGTTAAATTTGCTCTTTTTAAACCAAAAACATTTTATTTTATTTTTTTACCGAATTCATTAGAGAGTTGGCAAAGGCTTGTGCTAATGCTTCACGCTGTACAGCTGGTACGCTAGTGGTTAATAAATTACTGGCCATATTGCCTAAAGCGATAAGAGAAAGATCAACGGGCGCTTTGTGAGTTTCAAGCACGCTAATCATGTCATTAATGATGGCATTAACTTGCCCATCGGAATACTTTTGAATGTTGAGCCATTTGGAATGTTTAAGCCTGTTTCTAAATACAAAAACTTCTCATATCATACCCGATAATTTGTCCAATCTGAATAATTTCTTTTCTTGCTTAAAAAGTGCGGTTATAATTTAAGGTAAATTTTACGAAGGAAAAAATTATGAGCATTACGGTTAATCAAATCGTGCTACATCAACTAGTTAAGCACGCTGAAAAATGAAACCACTATGATGGAAAGCGTGTTGCGTGATGAACTTCTCACTATTACGCCAGAAGTCGAACAAATGATGTTGCAACTACATCAAGGATATCAAAAATAAAGGTAAAGCATTTGGTGTCTTCCAAGAAAAATTCCATTTTCGCACAAGATCTGAATCGTTTATTAGAAAATGAAATCAATTTTTTTAAATTTCAGCCAACAATCCACAAAATTATTAGCGCAAGAATTGGGCAAATATAATTTTGCTGATAGTCGCACACTAATCTATGTCAATACAACTTTTTGGCAACTGACTACCTATTCATCGCACTATTAGATAGTCGTATCAGCATGTTAGTTGACGAAAATCTTGAAAATTCGCCGTACGGAATACTTAGATATTACACAATTTGATATTGCGGCACGTATCAACTTAACGGATTTACAAGTAAACGCAAACTCAAACCGTTATCTCACCTTCATTAAAGGTCGGGTTGGCCGTAAAATTAGTGACTTCTTTTATGGATTTCTTAGGTGCAGAAGAAGGTTTAAATCCGCAAGTTCAAAAACCAATGCCTATTACAAGCAGTCAGTGACTACTGTGAACAAGGTGAATTGAACAAAGAACAAACTCAAGCGGTAAAAACAGGTCTTTGAATACTGTAAAGGCCAATTAGCAAGCAGTGATGAAATTGCCTTAACTGAACTTTTCAGCCAATTTGCCAACTCTAAACGAGCGCCCTTTTTGTCACCTTTACAGAAGAGCAAGATTACGGCTTGGAGGAAAACCATTCCACCAGTACGTTCAGCCTTAAAAACATTAACGAAATTTTCGGGTTCGGGTAAAGGTGTGACATTAAGTTTTGATGCGGATTTATTAAATAACCGTATTGAATGGGATCCACTCACAGATACTTTAACAATCAAAGGGATACCACCAAATCTGAAAGATCAACTTCAAAAAAAGCATTAAAAGTGCGATAATTAATTTGGCAAGATCATAAAGTTTCGGTATCATTCGACATAATTTTGCAGTAAAAGGTAAAAATATGCAATTAAGAACATTTTTAGGTGCAGTTGTTTTAGCATTAAGTTTAACTTCTTGTTCAACGGTGCAAAAAGAGTCGTTTATCGTATTGATGTTCCACAAGGTAACTACTTAGAAGCGGCAACTGTGGCGCAAGTTAAACCAGGTATGACAGCTCAACAAGTACAATATTTACTTGGCACACCGGTTTTAATCGATCCTTATAATAACCTAACTTGGTATTACGTGTTCTTACAACAACACTCTTACCAAAAACCTGAACAACACACATTTACGGTGAAATTCGATCAGAACGGTTTAGTAAGCAGTGCAGAATTAGATAAGCCATTACCAGAAGTGGCAAAAACAAGATGAAAATAATACTATTATCAGCACACCTGAAAATGCAGGTAAGAAAAAGCTGGTGGAAATTCTGGTAATAATTAAAAACAAAACCTGCTTTGCAACATCAAAGCAGGGTTCGTTTGTATTACAAGTGTAATAAAAATGTCAAAAATTCTATTAGTCGATGATGATATTGAGCTAACTGATTTTGCTTGCAGAAGTATTAAGACTGACAGGTTTTTGAAGTCGAGGGTCGCCAATAATGGCCAAGAAGCATTAGATAAACTAAATGCAAGCCACCAGTTAGTTTTTATTGGATGTAATGATGCCTGTTTTTAAACGGCATTGAAACGCTCAAGAAAATTCGCCAAATATCGAATATTCCAGTAATGATGCTCACCGCTCGGGGAGAAGAAATTGATCGAGTATTAGGACTTGAACTAGAGTGCTGACGATTATCTTCTAAACCATTTAACGATCGAGAATTAGTTGCTCGTATAAAAGCAATTTTACGTAGAGTAGGCTCTTCTGAACTTGACTCACAATCAGATCAAATATCATCAAAAGAAGACAAGACAATAGAATTTGATGAATTAATACTACATCACGGAATTCAACAAGCCTCTTACCGGGTATTGATTTATCTTTGACTGGCTCTGAATTTGCCCTTCTATATAAATTGGCTCTAAACCACGGACAAATTATTTCTAGAGAAGAACTCAGTGTAAATGTTCTAGGATTTATCTCCTTTTTGATCGCTCAATTGATATGCATATGTCAAACTTACGCAAAAACTTCCTGAAAGAAAAAAATGGTATGCCATGGCTAAAAAAACATTACGTGGTCGTGGTTATTTATTGGTTTGTGAATAATGTATACAACAAAACTTAGTTTAAACCGTTTAACCATACGTACATTCTCCGTTTTTCTGGATTGCGTTGTTTGTAATGACGACTCTTCTAGTCATTCTTCCTTATTTCGATGGACATTTATATTCTGAGCTTGATGATAATGAAATAGCCACTTATCAACAAAAAAACTCGTTGAGTCTATTCGAAATAATAAAAATTAAAGGACTTCTAGCGGGTGTTCCTGTTCTTCCTACAGATAAATTTGACTCAGCACGTCCCAGTTTTAATTACACCAAATAAAAGAAGTATTTGGTGCACTAGGAAGAAGAAAAACACATATCCTTCAATTTTTGATGAATCAACTAACTTTACTATTCCACAAAGAAAAAAACCTTCAGAGATATCCAAATTGCAGGTCCCTTTAAAGTATATATAGGCGATGCTGAAGAAGCCTCTGAGCTCTTTTTATATCAAGAGTTAACGGGCAGCAAGAAGTATTACGCTATATGCTAAACCATCCATGGGTACTACTACTCATGACCCTAATTATTACAACTCCCTTACTTTGGTGGTTTACTTATACAATTGTTAAGCCTATCACCAAGCTACAAAAAGCCGCTAATAGTGTTGCACTGGGTGATTTCAAGGTAGATAACGAACTAGCTAATCAAGGCCCTTCTGAACTACGAGAGGTCGGACAAAGCTTTAACAAAATGTCCATTGCTATTAATAATTTAATCTCTAACCAACATAATTTACTTTCATCTATTTCACATGAATTAAAAAACCCCGTTAACCAGATTACAACTCTCTACAGCACTTATTCGTCACAAAGTAGGTAATATAGATGCTGTTGAAAGAATTGAAAAAAAGAAATATCAAGAATGGATAAAATGATTAGTGAGCTACTCCTCATTTCTCGTCAAAAAAATGCATTCTCAAATGGAGCATAATCTATTTACAATCGATCATCTTTGGACTGACGTTATCAAAGATGCATTATTTGAAAGCAGAGCAACGTAAAATAATTTGTGATGTCAATATTTCAATTTTACACCCAGAACAACACACCATTTATGGTAATTTAAGACTACTCACAAGTGCTATTGAAAAATATTATTCGTAACGCATTAAAATATACTAAAAACAGAATTTTTTTCTGACTATTTCCTTGTATAGAAATGTGCAAGAGAATGATTATGTTCAAATCCGAGTTGAGGACAATGGACTTGGTTTTGCCACCTGAAGAATTTGAAAAAATTTTTCAAGCCATTTTATCGTGTTGATGAAACAAGAACTAGAGCTACTGGTGGGACCGGATTAGGTTTAACTATCGTTGCTAATGTAGTTAATGAGCATCAAGGAAAGGTCTGGGCTGAACAAAGTAATTTAGGTGGGCTTGCTGTCACGATTCAACTTCCATTATGGAAACAAAGTTAATTCAAACAAGGCGATATTTTCATATCGCCTTGTTCTTATTTAATTTTTCACTCTTTTTAATCTCAGTGCATTAGACAGAACCGAAAGTGAGCTCATCGCCATCGCTGCACCAGCCAAGACAGGGGCTTAAATAACCCAATGCTGCAAGTGGAATACCTAACACATTATAAATCAAAGCAAAGAATAAATTTTGTTTAATATTCTTTAATGTTGCTCGGAAATCATTAATCCATCAACTAACTGATTAACCGAATGCTGCATGAGTGTCGCCGATGCAGTTTGCTCTGCAACATCAGAACCCGATTTCATCGCAAAAGCTTACGTTAGCCATTGCTAATGCGGGTGCATCATTTACACCATCACCAACCATTGCAACCACTTTTCCTTGCTGACGTAATGTTTCAACATAGGCCGCTTTGTCACGTGGACTACAATTACCCCGTGCGGTTTTCACCAACTTGCTGAGCAACATAATCAACGACAGATTGCTGATCGCCACTCATTATCACCACATCAATATTATGTTGATGTAAACGCTGAATCGCTTGCAAACTATCCTCTTTTAGACTGTCTGCTAGTGCAAAGTGCACCTATTGGGTTATTATCTACAGATACCGCAACAATACTCGCAATTTGCCAAATTTCTTGCATATTATCTGGTAAGGTTAAGTCACAATAAGTCGGCTTACCCACTTTAACCAAACCAACTCCTTCAATGTGAGCTGAGATGCCCATACCCACTTCTGAATGAACTGAAAGTGCGGTCGGAATTTCAAGTGATTTTTCCTGTGCAGCCAGGACTATCGCTTTAGCTAAAGGATGATTGGCATTTTGCTCAACGGAAGCCGCAATGCGATATAAATCTTCCTCAGAATAGACCGCACTTTGAGGGTTGCCAAACAGCAGAGATTTTGAGGGTCTCCATGAGTTAGCGTTCCTGTTTTGTCTAATACCACCGTATCCACATGCGCCGCCTCTTCCATAGATGCCGCATCTTTAAACCAAATCCCTGCATTGACTGCTTTCCCCATTCCCACCATTATGGCAGCAGGTGTAGCAAGCCCTAACGCACAAGGACAAGCGATAACTAACACGGCAACCGCATGAATTAAGGCAGTTACCCAATCTCCTTTTATCCACCAAGTTAATCCGAATGTCATCACAGAAATCAACAACACGGCAGGCACAAATACAGCAGCAACTTTATCAGCAAAACGAGCAATAGGTGCTTTTGTACCTTGCGCCTCAGAGAGCGCTTTCATCATATCGCCCAATAGGGTTTGCTGACCGAGTTGATTGGCTCGATAAATAAGGCTACCTTGTGTCACCATTGCCCCTGCAAGCACAGGACTTTGAGACATTTTTTCTAATGGTTGAGATTCACCGGTTAAATGACTCTCATCGCACCAACCACTCCCCTGTTCAACTACGCCATCAGCTGCAATACGTTCACCTTGATTAGCTCGTAAAATATCGCCTATTTTTACTTGATCGAGAGGAATCGTTTCCCAACGATTTTCACGTTGAACACTCACTTGTTTTGGGGTGAGTTGTAATAATAATCCTAAACTGTTTAAGCTTTGTTTCTTCGTTCTTTCCTCAAGAAATTTCCCTAGGCTGACAAAACCAATTACCATCACCGATACTTCAAAATAGACATGAGATGTGCCATCATGCCCCATTGACTGATGATAAAACAGCATAAAGACCGAATAGAGATAAATCACCAACGTACCAGTACTCACGAGTACATCCATATTGGCCAAACCACCTCGAATACTACCAATCGCACCTTTATAAAAAGGAATGGCTAACCAAAGTTGCACAATGCTCGCAAGAACAAATTGCCACATTGGTGGAATCATCCAAGAATGATGATTAAACATCATCCCGATCATTCCGATTAAAAAAGGAATGTTAATGAACAAAAGCAACCATAAACGCGGACTAATCTTCGTTTCATTAGGTGCGCTAGGCAGCACATTTTGCTTTAGAATGCCATTAAATCCCGCTTTTTGAATAATTGTCAAAATATCTTGTTCTGAAGCCTGAGATGAATCAAATACTACGTGCGCTTCCTCTGCCGCAAAATTCACGCCCGCGTCAGAGACAAAATCATTTCGATTCAATACTTTCTCAATCCGATTCGCACAGGATTGGCAGGTCATCCCCTCGATTTGAATGACTATTTTTATTCTGTTGCATCAAAACCTGCCTCTTCAATTGTTTCAATTAATTGTGCAATACTAACCGCACTTTCATCAAAAGGTAATCTCTGCTTTTACCGTCATCAAGTGTTACAACCGCTTTTTCTACACCATTGAGCTCTTCCAACACTCTTGTAACGCTTTTCACACAACCACCACAAGTCATTCCTGTTACATGTAATGTAATTAATTTCATATTTACTCCTTAATTATTGATATAGATTGAAATTGAGCTTACTATAAACCTTAACACAAGGTTAAGGTCAAGGATTTTTTATGAACATTAGTGAAGTGGCAAAATTAGTGGGTTTATCAAGTAAACAAATTCGGGATTATGAGAAGTCCGGCTTATTAAAACCAGCACAGCGAAGCCTTTCCGGTTATCGCCATTATGAAGAAAAAGGATTTAGAACGACTACGTTTTTATTCGTCACTCTCGAGATGTAGGGTTTTCACTCCAACAAATTCACCAACTTTTGCAATTACAGGATAATCCCAATCGTAGTAGCCGAGAAGTGAAAGCACTCACGACGCAGCATATTAAAACATTGAATGAGCAAATTCATCACTTGCAAAAAATGGTAGAGGAATTGGAGCGATGGCATAACGCTTGTCAGGGCAATGACTGCCCTGAATGTAGTATTTTGGAAGGGTTAAAAGGATAAAATTAATATTCCCAGCTTTCAGGATCGATGCCTAAATCACGCATAATCTCTTTGGCATTTTCAGGAATCTCATCATGGCGTTCTTTCATTAAATCTGCATCAGTCGGTAATGGCTGACCAGTAAAAGCATGCAAGAATGCCTCACAAAAGCAATTCACTATTTGTTGCATGGCGCAAACTTTTTAACTGACGACGAGTACGCTCATTTGTCAGAATTTCCAATACTTTAATCGGAATAGAAACTGTAATTTTTTTGACTTGTTCGCTCTTTTTGCCATGTTCTGCATAAGGGCTAATATATTTGCCATCCCAGTTTGCCATAATGCACCTTTAAATAACCTGATAATTTGTCTGTATTTTAATGAAAAATAAGCAAAAATAACAATCTAGACGGCTAAAAAGTATAGCAATCTAGATAAGATAAATAAAAACCACCTTTCGGTGGTTTCAATCAATTATAAGGTTTTTGCAAGATCTTTTAGGAAAGCTTTAAACTCTTTGCCTAATTTATCATGACGAAGACCATATTCTACAAAAGCTTCCATATAGCCAATCTTATCACCACAGTCAAAGCTTCTTCCTGTCATATGGAATGCTTCAACGATCTCTTTCTCTATAAGCATATCGATCGCATCCGTTAATTGGATTTCATCCCCCACACCAACAGGTGTTCTTTCTAATAAATCCCAGATTTCAGCAGAGAATACATAACGACCTACAACCGCAAGATTTGATGGAGCATCTTCAACAGAGGGTTTTTCAACAATGCTGTTAATTTTGACGCTATCACCACCTTTTAACTCTACGCCACCACAATCAGCAATACCATAGCTACTCACTTCATCAGCGGAAACAGGCGCTACCATAATTTGGCTCGCTTTGGTTTCTTTGAAACGTTTAATCATCGCAGAAAGATTTTCTTTCTTTTGATTTGCCGTAAAATCCGCTAAAAGCACATCAGGTAAAACCACTGCAAATGGTTCGTTTCCAACGACAGGACGACCACATAACACCGCATGACCTAAACCTTTAGCATTGCCTTGACGAACATGCATAATAGTTACATCTTTAGGACAAATAGAACGAACCTCTTCCAAAAGTTGACGTTTAACACGTTTCTCAAGCATGGTTTCCAACTCAAAAGACGTATCAAAGTGGTTTTCAATCGCATTTTTAGAAGAATGTGTGACTAACACGATTTCTTTAATTCCTGCTGCGACACACTCATTCACAACATATTGAATCAGTGGTTTATCCACAAGCGTTAACATTTCTTTTGGAATCGCTTTTGTTGCGGGTAACATTCGAGTACCTAAACCTGCTACGGGAATAATGACTTTCATTGATTTTCCTTTTTGTTTAAATATGGAATGACCACACTTCTCTGAAAAAGTGCGGTCATTATTTATTAAACTTTGATAGATTTAAGTTGGAAAAGTTCCTTCTCTACCCTTTATCACTGAAATTTCCGTTATTTTTAAATTTTTGCAAACCAATGGGTTTAATTTTTGAAAAACGTTAATTAAAAGTATAAACAGAATGTTAAAACATTCATAAAAACTCGTAAACCTAAGATGTGCCGTCTACATGTTCATCTTTTGACTGCAGAAATTCGTTGGTAAATTTCCTCTCGGTGAACAGATACTTCTTTAGGCGCTTGCACACCGAGTTTGACTTGGTTTCCACGTACACTCAAAAACCGTGATAGAAATATCGTCCCCAATAAGAACACTTTCGCCAACTTTTTCGAGTTAAGATTAACATCTTTTTATCTCCTTAGTTTGCATTTATTAGATATCCCTATCAATCAAGTAAAGATCGGCATCCCACCGACCTGCTTGTACTACAGATTATTGCTTAACCAGTTTTGTGCGACAGTTAATGCTAGATTCACATTTTCTGGTTGGGAGCCTCCTGCCATTGCCATATCAGGGCGACCACCGCCTTTCCCACCAACTTGCTGAGCCATTAAATTCACTAGCTCACCGGCCTTCACTTTAGTAGTTAAATCGCTTGTTACGCCAACGACAAGATTGACTTTACCATCTAAAATAGATGCAAATACAATTACGCCTGAACCAAGTTGATTTTTCAAATCATCAACCATCACACGTAACGATTTAGTTTCAATTCCGTCTAGTTGATGTACGATTACAGAAATATCGTTAATTTTAACCGCACTTTTCACTAAATCGGAACCCGCCTGCATTGCGGCTTTTTCTTTTAATCCCTGTAATTCTTTTTCCGCTTTCTTCGCTTTATCTTGAAGTTGCTGAATTTTCTCAACAAGGGTATTAACGTCAGATTTAAATAAATCTGCACTTTGAGTAAGAATACGTTGTTGGTTATGTAACCAATTAATTGCATTTTCACCCGTTACCGCTTCAATACGACGAACACCTGCTGCAACTGCAGTTTCCGCCACAATTTTAAATAAACCGATATCACCGGTACGTTTAGCATGAATGCCACCACAAAGTTCAACGGAGAAATCTCCCATTGTTAAAACACGTACCACATCAGCATATTTTTCACCGAATAACGCCATTGCACCTTTTGCTTTTGCCGCTTCGATATTCATCACGTCCGTTTGAATTACAAAATTCTCACGTACTTTTTGGTTTACCAACGTTTCAATTTCGTTAAGCTGTGCTTTGGTAATCGCTTCCGGATGAGCAAAGTCAAAACGTAATGCGGTATCGGATACTAATGATCCTTTTTGCACTACATGGTGACCTAAAACTTGACGCAATGCAGCATGTAATAAGTGTGTTGCAGAATGGTTAAGTGATGTTTGATGACGTCTTTCTGCATCTACAACCGCATTGACTGTTTGTCCGACTTTTAAAGTACCTTGTTCTAACTCACCAATATGACCGAACACTTGACCATATTTTTGAGTATCTTTTACATTAAACTGAACACCTTGAGAGATTAAATAACCACTATCGCCAATTTGACCACCTGATTCTGCATAGAATGGGGTATTTTCTAAAAATAACGACAGCACTTTGACCTGCAGTAATATTGTCTACTGATTTACCATCATGGAAAAAGTGCGGTCACTTTTGGCTAAAAGATTCTGATTCAGTATAACCTTCAAATTTTGTTTCGCCTTCTACACGAATAACATTGTTGTAATCCATGCCGAATTGGCTTGCAGATTGTGCACGTAAGCGTTGCGCTTCCATTTCACGCTCAAAACCAGCTTCATCAATTGCAATATCACGCTCACGACATACATCTGCCGTTAAATCAAGTGGGAAGCCATAAGTATCATAAAGTTTAAAGGCTACTTCACCTGATAACACACCATCTTTCACTTGAGCAAGCGCATCGTCTAATAAGCTTAATCCGCGCTCTAATGTACGAGCAAATTGTTCTTCTTCTAAACGAAGTAATTTTTCTACATTGGCTTGTTTTTCTTTAACTTCTTTTCCTGCTTCCGCCATGACTTCAATTAAAGTCGGCACAAGTTTATAGAAGAACGCTTCTTTTGCTCCTAACAAGTGACCATGACGTACTGCACGACGAATAATACGACGTAATACATAACCGCGACCTTCGTTTGATGGAATCACACCATCTGCAATTAAATATGCACAAGAACGAATGTGGTCTGCAATTACGCGTAATGATTTATTAGTTAAATCTGTTGTTCCTACGATTTCTGCTGTTTTTGCAATTAATTTTTGGAAAATATCAATCTCATAGTTAGAGTTTACGTGTTGTAACACGGCAGAAATACGCTCTAAACCCATACCCGTATCAACCGATGGACGAGGTAATTTTTCCATTGTGCCGTCTGCTAGACGGTTAAATTGCATGAATACCACGTTCCAAATTTCGATATAACGGTCACCATCTTCTTCAGGTGAGCCCGAGGCCCGCCCCAAAATGTGATCACCGTGATCGTAGAAAATTTCAGTACATGGACCACAAGGACCGGTATCACCCATTGCCCAGAAATTATCTGATGCATAAGGCGCACCTTTGTTATCACCGATACGAATAATACGCTCTGCTGGCACACCAACTTCTTTATGCCAAATATCATAAGCTTCATTATCAGTTTCATACACGGTTACCCATAATTTTTCTTTTGGTAACCCGAGCCATTGTGGAGAGGTTAAGAACTCCCACGCAAAATTAATTGCATCATGTTTGAAATAGTCGCCAAAGCTGAAGTTGCCAAGCATTTCAAAGAAAGTATGGTGACGCGCCGTATAACCGACGTTTTCTAAGTCATTATGCTTACCACCTGCGCGCACACAACGTTGTGCAGTTGTCGCACGTGAGTAAGGACGTTTATCCATACCAAGGAACACGTCTTTAAATTGGTTCATACCGGCATTAGTAAAAAAAGCAATGTCGGATCATTTTCAGGCACAAGCGAACTACTTGCGACGACCTGATGCCCTTTGCTATGGAAAAATCAAGGAATGACTGTCTAATTTCTGCTGTTGTTTTCATTGATAAAAACCTTGTGTCTCTATCTCGATCACGATTTATAAAAATAAGCTCACTATTCTTGCATATTTTGACCTAGAGAAAAAGGCTTTTTTTCACTGATCTTATAAAAAGAAAAACCGCACTCTACTGCATTAATTGAGAAGTGCGGTTAAAATTTACGTTATTTTTAATAGGGCTAAAAAATAATTTTTTTGATCACTATTCGTCGCGAAGTGGCACAACCAACATATCAATTTTAATCGTATTCATCACTTGACGTGTTGAAGACATTAATTTACTCCAGAAATCTTGGTGATGACCTGTCACTAGTAGATCTCACATCATACTGATCAATAGCGTCTGTCAAAACTTGACCTAAATCACCGCTACCGCTCAATTTTTCTTTTATTGGATAACCAGCATGTTCCGCCAAATTAATTAGCGCTTTTTGGGTTTCGCTCGAGATTCTATCTTGCATTGATGACATATTGACATCAATTAAACCAGTATAGAGATCCGAGAAGTTTACATCTACATGAATAATGGAAAGTTGCGCATCATTACGTTTTGCAATTCCCACGGCTTTTTTGAGTAGAAATTCACTTTCGTCAGAAAGATCTACCGCAACTAAAACGTGTTTGTACATAATCGACTCCTTACTGATTTGATTGGTCTTTTTTATCTAACAGTATATTAGCACCTTAACTGCACAAAAAACTTGCACTAGATCACATTTTTGAGAATTCTTCTCAATTTTTCATTAAATTTTCAATATCATCGATTTCTTTTGGAGTCGCTGCGGTCAGATTTTTATTGCCATATTCTGTCATGAGCAAGTTATCCTCGATACGCACGCCAATGCCTTTATATTGAGCAGGCACATCCGCCTCTTCTGAAATATAAATACCTGGCTCAACTGTGATGATCATCCCTACTTCAAGCTTACGGCTACGATCATCGTCGTAGCGCCCAACATCGTGCACATCTAAACCAAGCCAATGACCTAAACCATGCATATAAAATTGACGATAAGCTTTTTCTTCAATCAGCTTATCTACATCCCCTTTCAGGATACCCTAAATCCACCAAGCCTTGAGTTTTAATACGGATCACTTCATCATTCGCCAGTTTAATTGAATTACCGAGCACTAATAACTCAATCGCGCGTTTTTGTGCTTTTAACACTAATTCATAAATCTCACGTTGTGGCTGAGTAAATTTACCATTCACCGGAAATGTACGTGTGATATCGCCTGCATACATAGCAAACTCACACCCTGCATCAATCAACACAAGATCGCCATCTTTTAATGGTTGATCATTTTCAGTGTAGTGCAAAATACAGGCATTATCGCCTCCCGCAATAATGGAATTGTAAGACGGGAATCTTGCACCATGACGATTAAATTCATACAGAATTTCGCTTTCAATTTCATATTCAAAAACGATTTGGACGAGTCACTTGCATCGCTTTAATATGTCCAAACGCAGTAATCTGTCCCGCTTGCTGCATTAAGCGAATTTCGTTTGGAGATTTGATTAAGCGCATTTCACTTAACATCGGCTGCCAATCAAAAACAGCGTAAAATTTCACCGCACTTTCAGCTAATAATTTATCGCCCCAAGGATGACGATCGGCTACATGATAAAGTGCGGTCAATTTTTCCGTTAATTTTGGAAATTCTGTTTTAAAATCATCGATAGAATAGGCTTCATCCACATTGAGTTTTTGCGGTGCGCGCTCGACGCCTAATCGGCGACCATTCCATGTCTCAAGCAAAGGATCTCGCGGACGAAGAAAGACAACCGCCTTTTCAGCCTCTTCCGTCTTAATCAATAACAACGCTGCATTTGGCTCATTAAATCCCGTTAAATACCAAAAAGTAACTGTCTTGACGGAAAGGAAAACCGCAGTCGTTATTACGACGTTTTTCAATTTCGGAAAAATAGCAATAAAAGCAGAATTTGGCTGCATTTGTGCGAATACTTTTTGACGACGTTCTGTAAATTCCTCTTGCGGTAATGCCGCCATGTATGCGAGATCCATGTTTCGCTCCTTTTAATGTAATATCGGTTTTATTTCTTGTGCATCATCGTTGAAATGGGTGTAAAACAGCATGGCAATGGTACGAACATATTCAATAATTTCTTCTAAGGCTTCGGCAAGCTCTTCTTCGTCATCATCTTCTTCATAACCAAGCTGACAAATATCTTGTAAATCATCTACAGCTTCGCCAATTTCGCCTTTTTCTTTATCTAATTCAGGCTGAACAAGCCCTAAACCCAATAAAAATTGGTTTGCCCAGTCTGATAGGCTGTCTGCGCGAGCAAAAACACTCTGATCTTCTGTTAATCCCAATTCAAAATCAAACCCTTCTACATCCGATAAGGTTTTACCAATCTGTTCATAGATTTCGGTAATTGGCTGAATTAATGCGGTTGGATAGGCGTGGTTATCGTTACTGAATTGATATAAAAGCGGTAACCAGCTTTGATCTTTCAGTCCACCACAAATTAAGCCGCTCAAAAAGCCATGTAATTCAGTTGCATTAATACCAATACCGGCAGATTTGAGTTGTTGATTAAGTTCAGTTTGGGAAATTGTCATTGTTATACCTATAAAATCATCGAAAACCATTAAAGTGTAGCACCACACAAATAAAAATGCGATCGCATTTCTATAAAGAAAAACGATCGCACTTTCTTTCGCAAAGGGGAATTACATCATTCCGCCCATGCCTCCCATACCGCCCATTCCGGCAGCGCCTAAATCGGCTTTATCATCTTTTGGAAGATCAGTAACCATACATTCTGTGGTGATCATTAAGCCCGCTACAGAAGCTGCGAATTGTAACGCAGAACGAGTTACTTTAGTTGGATCTAAAATACCCATTTCGATCATATCGCCGTACTGTTCAGTACCTGCGTTATAACCGAAGTTTCCTTCGCCATTTTTAACCGCACTTGCCACAACTGATGCTTCTTCACCTGCGTTAGTGACGATTTGACGAAGTGGTGCTTCCATTGCACGTAATGCAAGTTTGATACCTACATCTTGTTCTTCGTTATCACCTTTTAAGGTTGCCGCGACTTTGGCTGCTGCACGAACTAAGGCAACACCACCACCTGCAACGATACCTTCTTCAACCGCAGCACGAGTTGCGTGTAACGCATCATCTACACGATCTTTTTTCTCTTTCATTTCAACTTCAGTTGCTGCACCGACTTTGATTACAGCCACACCGCCAGCAAGTTTAGCCACGCGTTCTTGAAGTTTTTCTTTGTCATAATCAGACGTTGATTCTTCGATTTGTTGACGAATTTGCGCTACGCGACCTTTGATTTGTGCTTCATCACCCACCCCATCGATGATCGTGGTATTGTCTTTGTTGATGACTACACGTTTTGCTTGGCCTAAATCTTCTAATGTCGCTTTTTCAAGTTCCATACCGATTTCTTCAGAAATCACGGTACCCGCTGTTAAGATCGCAATATCTTGTAACATTGCTTTTACGACGATCACCAAAGCCCCGGCGCTTTTACTGCAGCCACTTTTACGATACCGCGCATAGTGTTCACCACTAAGGTTGCAAGTGCTTCACCTTCGATGTCTTCAGCAATAATTAATAATGGTTTACCCGCTTTTGCCACACCTTCTAATACAGGAAGTAATTCTCGGATATTTGATACTTTTTTTATCCACTAAAAAGAATGTATGGGTTATCTAATTCAACAGTTGCTGTTTCTGGTTTGTTAATGAAATAAGGTGATAAGTAACCACGATCGAATTGCATCCTTCCACAACCGCTAATTCATCGTCAAGACCTGTACCATCTTCTACGGTAATTACACCTTCTTTACCCACTTTTTCCATTGCTTGAGCAATTAATTGACCCACAATGCTGTCAGAGTTTGCAGAAATTGTTCCCACTTGCTCAATTTCTTTAGAGGTTTCGCAAGGTTTTAGATAAATTTTTAAGCTCAGAAACAACCGCACTTACTGCTTTATCGATACCACGTTTTAAATCCATTGGGTTCATACCTGCAGCCACAGCTTTTAAGCCTTCATTTACGATAGCTTGAGCAAGAACTGTCGCAGTCGTTGTACCGTCACCTGCTGCATCATTGGCTTTAGAGGCAACCTCTTTCACCATTTGTGCACCCATATTTTCAAATTTATCTTCTAATTCAATTTCACGTGCGACAGACACACCATCTTTAGTGATTGTTGGTGCACCAAATGATTTATCTAAAATGACATTACGACCTTTAGGGCCAAGGGTCACTTTTACTGCATCTGCTAATACATTCACGCCTTTAAGCATTTTTACGCGTGCATCGTTACCAAATTTTACGTCTTTTGCTGCCATTTTCTTTTTTCCTTAATTTAAATTATTCCACAATCGCCAAAATGTCGTTTTCAGAAATGATTAACACTTCTTCACCATCGATTTTTTCACTTTTCACGCCATAACCATCATTGAAAATGACTGTATCGCCAACTTTTACATCTAAAGGTTGAACGGTACCATTTTCCAAAATACGACCTTTACCCACTGCCAATACTTTCGCACGGGTTGATTTAGTCGCCGCTGAACCGGTTAATACGATACCGCCAGCTGAACGAGTTTCTACTTCTTCACGTTTAATGATTACACGATCGTGTAAAGGACGAATATTCATGATTAATTTCCTTCTTATTAAAATAAAGTGTTTTAAATGTGGGGATAACTTTTTCGGTTTCAGGGGATAAATAAAAAATTTCACCCTAAAAATTTATGCGAGAAAATGAAAATATCTCTTATACGTCTTATTTGAAATGTGATCCACGTCAAATTTATTTTCTATGTAAATTCCTATAATTAAGTCAAATTAATTAACAACCGGGAAAGGTGATTAAAAATGACTCAATACAGAAAAGAAGTGGATTTATTAGGTGAACGCGATGTACCAGCAGATGCATACTGGGGTATCCACACATTAAGAGCGGTCGAAAACTTCAACATTTCTAATGTAACCATTTCTGATGTACCGGAATTTGTACGCGGCATGGTAATGGTGAAAAAAGCAACGGCTTTAGCCAATGGTGAATTAGGTGCAATTCCAAGTGATATTGCAAAAAGCGATTGTGGCGGCTTGTGATGAAATTCTTACCACGGGGAAATGCTTGAGATCAATTCCCATCTGACGTGTATCAAGGTGGTGCCGGTACTTCTGTTAATATGAATACCAACGAAGTGGTTGCCAACCTCGCGCTTGAAAAAATTGGTCGTAAAAAAGGTGAATATGATGTTATTAACCCAATGGACCACGTGAACGCTAGCCAATCTACCAACGATGCGTATCCTACCGGTTTCCGTATTGCGGTATATAACAGCATTTTAAAACTTATCGACAAAATCCAATACTTACATGATGGTTTCGATAATAAAGCAAAAGAATTTGCTAAAATTTTAAAAATGGGTCGTACCCAATTACAAGATGCTGTACCTATGACCGTTGGTCAAGAGTTTAAAAGCCTTTGCCGTATTACTTGAAGAGGAAGTACGTAACTTAAAACGTACCGCAGAGTTACTCCTTGAAGTCAACCTTGGTGCAACGGCAATCGGTACTGGTTTAAATACACCACAAGGTTATACAGAATTAGTAGTAAAACACCTTGCCGAGGTAACTGGATTACCTTGCGTACCAGCTGAAAACTTAATCGAAGCAACATCTGACTGTGGTGCTTATGTCATGGTTCATGGTGCATTAAAACGTACCGCAGTAAAAACTATCTAAAGTATGTAACGACTTACGTTTACTCTCTTCTGGTCCACGTGCAGGTATTAAAGAAATTAACTTACCTGAATTACAAGCAGGTTCTTCTATCATGCCTGCAAAAGTAAACCCAGTTATTCCAGAAGTGGTGAACCAAGTATGCTTTTAAAGTGATTGGTAACGATACTACCGTTACTTTCGCATCTGAAGCGGGTCAATTACAATTAAACGTAATGGAACCAGTGATTGGTCAAGCAATGTTTGAATCTATCGACATCTTAACCAATGCTTGCGTGAACTTACGCGATAAATGTGTAGACGGTATCACTGTAAACAAAGAAATTTGTGAAAACTACGTATTCAACTCAATCGGTATCGTGACTTACTTGAATCCATTTATCGGTCACCATAATGGCGACTTAGTAGGGTAAAATCTGTGCTCAAACCGGTAAAGGTGTACGTGAAGTCGTATTAGAAAAAGGTTTATTAACAGCAGAACAATTGGATGATATTCTTTCTGTAGAAAAACTTAATGAACCCAACTTACAAAAGCAAAAATTAAATAAATAATCTCGCTGAGGTATAAAAAAAGTGATCTGCCCCAAAAAGTTGGACAGGTTAGTTAACTTAAATATTGAGCTCGGTATTGCACTGGGCTCAATCCTTTTTAAACCAAGTTTAATTCGTTTTTGGTTGTAATACACTAAATATTCTTCAATGTCAGCCTGTAATTCAGCAATTGAATGATAAGTCCGAGAGTAAAAGCACTCTGATTTTAATATGGCAAAAAAGCTTTCAATCACCGCATTATCATAGCAATTTCCTCGGCGACTCATACTTTGCACCGCTTTACCCTTCAACATATTTACCCATTCCGCCGAGCCATACAATACACCTTGGTCGCTATGAATAATCGGGCATTCTGTCGGTTTAAGCCGATTAAGCCCTTGTTCTAACATCTTTTTTACCAATGAAAACTTCGGGCGTGTCGCAAAGTTATAGGCAATAATTTCTCGGTTAGCCAAGTCCATCAACGGTGAAAAATAAAGCTTTTTCTTGCCCAACATGAAATTCCGTTACATCCGTTACCCATTTTTGATTGAGTGCCGTTGCTGTAAAAATCACGATTCAGTAAATTCTGGGCAATATGCGATGTTTTTCCACGTTTTCCATGTCTTTTCTTGCGTAAAATGGAATGAATACCTAACTCGTTCATCAGCTTTAACACCGTTTTATGATTCAAATTAAAAACCCATTTGGCGTAATTTTAAACGTCATGGGGCGATAACCATCTCGTTTTCTGTTCTTTTTATACAGCGATAAGATAGTCTCTTTTACCTCGTGATAATTTCGCTTAATTTCTTTATAGTAAAAAGCTTGAGCGAGGCATTTTAGCTCACACAAGTAAATCATTTAACGCATGGTCTGGCTTCAATCTTTCAATGATTTTTTTCTTTTTTTCTGTCGTTGTTTTTGACGGTCGAGCTTCTCCAACTCCTTTAGGGTAAGCAATCTCCGCTCGAGCCAAGGCGAGCTTTCGCTGCAGCTTTTTAAACGCTTTTAGGGTGAAAAAGTCTGTGGTTTCTGGAATTTCAATGTCTTTCTTTTTCATCTTTGGCTTCACTATTTTCGGGGGTTGAAGGTTTGTATGAGAGCGATTTTTACGCCATCAAGCCCTCTTTTCCCGAAAATGCTTTTTAGCCAATAAATGACGAGAGCGTGGGAAATTTTATGAAGTTTAGCCACCTCACGGATACCATAATCCTGTTCAGTGACAAGTGTGATAATTTTCAAACGAAATTGATAAGAGTAGGGACATAATCTGCACCTCAAATTAGGTGTCCGGGTTTTTGGGGTGCAGATCAAAAGAGCGGTCAATTTTGACCGCTCTTTTTCATTTAAAATGGAAACAGTATTAGCACAATAAAACACAGTTACCAACATAATAATTAAGGTAAAAAGGTACACCAATTTTTAATAAAATCAGCAAATTTATAGTCACTAGGCCCCACCACCATGGTATTCACTGGAGAAGAGACTGGGGTCATAAATGCAGCTGAAGCTGCAATCGCGACGACCATCGCAAATGGCACGGGAGACACATTAAGTTGCTGAGCAAGAGAAATCGCAATGGGTGCCATCAAAATTGCAGTAGCTGTATTTCGATATAAACAATCCGACTAATGCACAAAAAAATAAAGAGTACAATCAATACAGGATACATTCCCCCATCCATCAATGATTTGTGTGAGCCATTTCACCGCAAACTCTACTCCTCCAGTTTTTTGAAGTGCGGTCGAAAATGGCATCATTCCGATAATCAGAATAAGGCTCGGCCATTGAATGGAGTCATAAGCACTTTTCGCATCCACACAGCGGAAATAAGCTAGCATTAAACAGCCAATTAAAGCCGCTACAACATTCGGCACGATGCCTGAAACCATTAATACTACCATGGTTAAAAATGGATAGTAAGGCTAGTGGTGCTTGACGTTGAGCTGGTACGGCACGCGCCATTTCTTTCGGATAATTCAATACAAGGAAATCTTTCCGACGATCACGCATCGCTTGAATAAGACGCCAATCGCCAATCACTAAAAGCAAATCACCTGAGTGATATTTTTCTTTAAAGGCATCACTCAACACTACACCATCTCGTTTAATCCCAACTACATTCAAGCCATATTTAGTACGGAATTGTAACTCAGCAGTCGTTTTACCAATACAGGCTGAGTTTGGCACAATAATTAACTCAGCCATTCCAATAGAACGAGCTTGATGATCAAACGATTGAGATTTAATTTCAGCTGGTTCTAAATGAAACTCTTGGCAAAACATATCAAAATTGAAATCACAGCGTTCCAGATCCACCATGAGGATATCTTTTGCTTTTATCTCTGAGGTGCCAAGAGGCATGATGTAACTTGGGCGGAAATGTTTCCAACGCTCAATCGCCAACACATTTAGTTGATAGCTAGAACGCAAATGAAGTTGGTCTAAGGTTTTACCCACGAAAGGGGATGTGCTTTTCACCACCAAACGTTTGGTACGATCTTTCAAACCATATTCATTAATTAGCTCATTCATGGAGCTTTGTATGGTATCTTGATTGCTTTCATCGTTATTATCAGAAAGCCATCGACGGGCAATAAGCATATAGCCCATACCCAACACTAAGATCAGTAATCCGATCGGAGTGAAATCAAAAAACTCAAGACGAAGATTCGTATCTTTCACTAACTCTGCATTCACCACAAGGTTAGGAGCTGTCGCGATTAACGTCATCATCCCACTGATTAATCCCGCCACGCTTAATGGCATCATTAATCGTTTTGGGGAAATATTCATTTGACGGCAAATCATAATCACAACAGGGATAAACACCGCAACCACGCCAGTAGAACTCATAAATGCACCTAATCCAGCCACTGAAAGCATCAGTAAAATAAGCACTTTAGCTTCACTATTTCCCGCAACTTTCAAGATGCCGTCACTCACACGATAAGCAATTCCTGTACGAACTAAACTTTCTCCGACGATGAAGAGCAAAGCAATGAGGATAATATTGGGATCACTAAAGCCAACTAAGATCTCTTGAATACTGAGAATACCACTTAGATAAAAAGAGAGCATCACCAATAATGCCACCACATCCATACGAATTTTATTATGCACAAATAAAATGATGGCTGCGCCAAGCAACATTAATGTCCAAAATAATGGGCTCACCCAAAGTGCATGATCAAAAATGGTGTTCATACTCTATCCTTTAATCTTACGACCTTTTACTCTAACTATTCTTCTATGCCTAATGCTTTCTTCACGGGTGAAAAACTACGACGATACTCTGGTAAAGGACCAAGCTCAGCTAATTTTTCTAAATGTAATTTGGTGGGATAACCCTTTATGTTGAGCAAAAGCATATTCAGGGTGTTTTTTATCTAACTCTTCCATTTCCTGATCCCGTGCGACTTTTGCCAAAATAGAGGCAGCGCTAATTTCAGCCACAAGTGAATCCCCTTTCACCACAGCTTGGGCAGGCAAGCCAAGGTTAGGCGGAATTCGATTTCCATCTACCAACACAAAGTGCGGTTGAATTTTTAAGGCTTTTACGGCCCGTTCCATTGCTAGCATAGAGGCATGCAGAATATTCAACTCATCAATCTCAGCAGGCTCTGCTCGTCCCATTGCCCAAGCTAAGGCTTTCTCTTTAATTTCTGCTGCGAGTGCAAGACGTTTTTTCTCGCTGAGCTTTTTAGAATCCGCCAAACCAGCAATCGGCTTATTCGGATCTAAGATCACCGCAGCCGTGACAACTGCACCCACTAAAGGCCCCCTTCCAACTTCATCCACCCCGGCAAATAGCTGATAACCTTCAGGATAAACAAAATCAGTCATGTTTTTGCTCCAATAAATCAATCACAGCTTGTGCGGCTTGGCTATCCGCATCACATTGAATTAATTTATGCAACTCTGTAAAACGTTGAATTAAAACACTGCGAGATTTGACCGCACTTTCCTCATCGCCTAAATACTGAGCAAGTTGTTCTGCTAATTTTTGCGGTTCGCAATCTTCTTGAATCATTTCTGGCACCAGCATTTCATCCGCTAATAAATTAGGTAATGAAATATATTTTGTTTTGACTAATCGTTTTGCCAAGAAAATACGTGAAACGGTTTCATTCGATAGCCCCTACCACCATTGGTGATTTACATAACATCGCTTCAAGTGCAGCAGTACCTGAAGCTAGTAAAGTTGCCTCAGCAGCGATCATCACTTGGCGTGCTTTACCATCAATGAGATGCATATCGAGATCAGGGTGCAATCTGAGCCTTTATTTCCTCAAATTGCTGGCGACGTTTTTCATTCACTAAAGGGACTAAAAACTGCAGGTCTGGATATTTTTCTTTTAATAACAAAGCGGTTTTTAGAAATGGTTCTGAAAGAAACCCAACTTCGCTTCCCCGACTCCCCACTAAAATGGCAAGATAACGTCCTTTTTCATCAATACCTAAGATCTGGCAAGCTTCCGTTCTATTTGGTTTTAATGGAATCGCATCTGCCATAGTATGGCCAATAAAACGGCAAGGCACATTAAAACGATCATAAAAGGCTTTTTCAAAAGGAAGAAAGGCTAATACTTGATGGGTCGCTTTGGCAATTTTATAAATACGATTTTGACGCCAAGCCCATACAGATGGACTCACGTAATGAATGGTTTTAATCCCTTTTTCTTTTAATTTCAGTTCAACGGTAAGATTAAAATCCGGTGCATCAATACCGATAAATACATCAGGTTTAATAGTCAGAAAGTTGTTCGATGATACTGCGACGAATTTTTAGCAATCGAGGCAAATGCTTGAGAACTTCTACTAGCCCCATAACAGAGAGCTCTTCCATATCAAAAAAGCTTTCAAAACCTTGAGCAATCATTCTCTCCCCGCCAATCCCGACAAATTTAGCTTGCGGATAGTGGCGTTTAAGCGCTTGAATGAGACCTGCACCAAGAATATCACCAGACACTTCACCGGCAACAATTGCAATAGTCGGATTTTCTTTTATCATCAAATTTATCCTAAAAAACGACCGCACTTTGAACAAATCATAGTGCGGTCTCTTTGTTATTCATCATTTTCTCTTAATGAGAAAAGAAACGTTAATTAACGAATAATGCCACGGGTAGAACGTTTGAAGAATTCCACAAAGAAACTAATTGCAGATTCAGTTTGTGCAATTTGTTCAATTTCCGGCAATACTTCTTCAAGGGTTTTACCGCTACGGTAAATCATTTTATAAACATTACGGATAGCATGCATAGTTGGTTTATCAAAACCACGACGTTTTAATCCTTCAAGGTTGACACCGAAAGGTTGCGCATGGTTACCTTGAGCCATCACATAAGGCGGCACATCTTGGCTAACCATAGAGCCACCACCTAACATTACGTGCGCACCGACGATCACAAATTGATGGATCGCAGACATACCACCTACAATAACAAAATCATCTAATTCAACGTGACCTGCAAGGGTTGCATTGTTTGCCAAAATACAGTTATTTTTGATTTGGCAATCGTGGGCAATGTGGACATTGATCATCAATAAGTTGTTGTTACCAATGCGTGTTACACCACCACCTTGGATAGTGCCACGGTGAATTGTCACATGTTCACGAATCAGGTTGCCATTACCAATAATGGTTTTAGTTGCTTCGCCCTTATATTTTAAATCTTGGTTGACTTCACCGATGCTGGCGAATTGATAAATCTGGTTATCTTCACCAATCACGGTGTCGCCTTTCACGACAATGTGAGAATTTAAAACGGTACGCGCTTTAATCTCAACGCTCCCTTCAATAATACAGAAAGGACCGATAACAACGTCTTCGCCAATAACTGCGCCATCAGCAACAAGCGCGGTCGGGTGAATTTTTGCACTTGGGTGGATCATACTTACCCCTTAATTTTCTTTAATTATCGACGAGCACACATTAATTTGGCTTCACAAGCTACTTCACCGTTTACGGTTGCAATACCTGTGAATGCTGTAATACCACGACGTTCTTTAATCACTTGAACGTTCAATTCCATTTGATCTCCAGGTAATACTGGGCGTTTGAAACGCGCTTCATCAATACCTGCGAAATAGAATAATTCGCCACCTTTTAATTCATGGGTTTTAAATGCAAGGATCCCCATTGATTGCGCCAAAGCTTCAAGAATTAACACACCTGGTAAAATTGGCTCTCCAGGGAAATGACCGGTAAAACAAGGTTCGTTTACGCTGATATTTTTAATTGCTTTTAACCATTCACCTTCTTTGTAGTCTAACACACGATCCACTAATAAAAATGGATAACGATGTGGCAATAAGGTCATAATTTCTTTTGCTTCAATTACTTTACTTACTTGATTCTCTGACACGTCTAATACCTTTAAAATAAATAATAATAAAAACACTGGAATTATACGATATTTCTGTATAAAAATAAAACGCACCCTAGGGTACGTTTTAAAAATCTTAGCCAAGTTTTTTCTCAAGGGCTTTCAGTCGTTTATTCATACCATCAATCCCCAAAGTAAGTGCGGCTGTTTTTCGCCACTCTTTATTGGTTTGTAATGGGATACCCGATGAGTAAACGCCTGGTTCAGTAATTGGACGCATTACCATCCCCATGCCAGTCACTGTGACTTTATCGCAGATTTCCATGTGACCATTAATCACACTTGCTCCGCCAATTAAACAATAACGCCCCACTTTTAGACTACCTGCCATAATGACACCGCCAGCGACTGCTGTACCCGTGCCGATATGAACGTTATGCGCAATTTGACAAAGGTTATCAATAATGACGTTATCTTCAATGACTGTCGCATCTAAGGCACCACGGTCAATACAGGTACAAGCACCGATTTCGACATTATTACCAATAATCACTTGTCCTACTTGTGGAATTTTCACCCAGCGACCACGATCATTCGCATAGCCAAAGCCATCACTACCAATCACAGCACCTGATTGAATTAAGCAATTTTGTCCAATTTCTACTTCATGATAAATGCTTACGTTTGCCCAAAGCTGTGTACCTGCACCAATTTTGGTGAATTTACCGACAAAACAACCTGCGCCAATAATCACGTTATCGCCTAATACAACCCCTTCTTCAATAACGGCATTTGCACCAATTGATACATTTTCACCAATTGAAGCTTTTTCAGAAATAACTGCACTTGGGTGGATATTTTGAGCGGCTTTCGGGGTAGTGTCCATATATTGAGCTAATACTGCATAAGCAACATAAGGATCTTTAACGATAAGTAAATTACTTTCAGGTGAGCAAAATTCCACATCTGTTTCTGACACGACAAGAATACCAGCTTTAGATTCAGCTAATAAAGGGCGAAATTTTGCATTAGAAATGAAACGTAAGTTGGTTAGGTTCTGCTTTTGACAATGCGGCAATATTATTAACGACAACGTCGGCGTTACCGCGAAGGGTACCGCCGACTTTTGCTGCTAATTCCTGTAAAGAATAGGATTTTTGCATTATGAGAACCTATTATTTTTTCTCTTCAGTTTTTGCTGGCGCTGCTTTTTCAGTTGCTGGAATAGATTTTAATACTTCTTCAGTAATATCTTTACCATCTACCGCAAATACTACAGAGTTTAGCATCTAAAAACATAAGTATAACCTTTTGCTTTTTGCTAAGTTATTAGTCGCAACTTGAATGCTTTCTAATAATTTACCACGCTCTTCAGTTTGACGTTTTTTTCGTTTAACTCTTGGAAACTCTGCCACTTTTTTTATCTTGCTCTTCCATTAATTTATTTAATGCAGCTTCTTCATCTGAACCAAATTTAGTGATTTCTTCTTGGCGTTTTTTTGAATTTCAGCTTGACGTAAACGAGGTGCATCTTTTTGTAAAGCAGCCACTTTTGCTTCTACTTTTTTACGAGATGCTACGATTTTTGTCATCAATTTCTTTCTTACTTGCAGCAAGTTTATCCGCCATTGGTTTGAATTCTGCATCTAACTTATCTGCTACAGCTTGACGATCCGGGTGATTTTGGAATAAGTAACCCGCATTGATGAATGCGATATTTTCATCTGCAGCAGCAAAACCTGATGCAAGTGCAAGACCTAAAGAAAGTGCGGTAACTTTTTACTACGTTTTTTTCATATTTGAATTTCCTTAAATTAGTTTAGTAAATATTTCTGTGTCAGCTAACTCACTGACACAGAACGAAGATTTTGACTTAAATAGAATATAAAAGTTCAATTTATTAGAAAGAACCACCAATACTAAATTGGAATTGTTCTACATCATCATTCTCATATTTTTTGATTGGTTTCGCGTAAGAGAATACCAATGGTCCAATTGGTGATTGCCATTGGAAAGCAACACCAGTTGAAGCACGAATCTGACCTGCTTTGCTGTAATCAGGTAGTGTTGCATAAATCGGAGATGATTTTAAGCCTTCTTTATCTGATTTCCATTTTGTATTCCAAACGCTCGCTGCATCAACGAAAAGGTGAGGTTCTTACACTATTTTGACTTTTATCTCCAACAAATGGAGTTGGAACAATAAGTTCCACGCTTGCTGTAGCCATCGCGTTACCACCAACAACATCAGTGCTTTGATACCATTGACCATATTTGTCTTGATAAATCGCATTCGGACCTACCGCACCGTAAGCAAAGCCACGTAATGAACCGATACCACCAGCCGTATAAAGTTGATAGAACGGTACACGTTTACCACCTAAGCCATTTGCATAAGAGGCGGTTGCTTTTCCTGATAACACCCAACGGTGATCACGATCTAATGGGTAGAAACCTTGAAGCTCAGCGCTTAATTTATAATATTTATTGTCAGATCCTGGAATGGTTACGCGACCACCTAGATTTGCTTTTACCCCTTTAGTTGGGAAATAGCCACGATTTAGCTGTTGTAGTTCCAACCAAATGAGAAATCAAAATCATTAGTTTTGATTGAGTTTCCAGTCAAATTCATTGACTTCATGTATAAATCACGGTTGTACTCATACGCGAAGTTGCTAATTTTATTGTAAGTATAACCTAATCCCACATAATATGAGTTATTCTCATTGACTGGGAAACCTAATGTCATGTTACCACCATAAGTGGTACGTTTATAGGTTGATGAGGTATCACTTTTCGAGTTGTCATAAGTTTCATAGAATACGTTTCCACCTAAACTTACGCCATCTTTAGTAAAGTATGGTTCCGTATAACCTAAGTTTACACTTGTACCGTAGTCATTACGTGTACCAGCTAAACTTACCGCAGCGCCCGTTCCCAAGAAGTTATCTTGTTTCACACTTGCTTGATAGCTAATACCACTTTCTGTACCATAACCGATACCAAAGTTGATACTACCCGTATTACGTTCTCTGACTTTATATACGACATCAACTTCATCATTAGAACCTTGGATTGGTTCAATACGATTTTCTACGCTTTCAAAGAAAGCCTGTTCTATCTAAACGCACTTTACCTAACTCAACTAATTGTGAGTTATACCAAGTCCCTTCTTGCTGACGCATTTCTTGACGTAATGTACTATCCGCGGAAACCGTATTACCTTCAAAAGCGAACTTGACGTACAGATAGACGACGTCCCTGCATCCACAACAAATGTTAAATGCCAGTGTTTTTATTCGCATCATCAAAAAGTTGGTACAGAATTAACTGTTGCGCTACCATAACCTCGCTCGCCTAATTTATCTTTAATTAAGCTTTCTACGTATTGCACATCTGAACGTCTGAATGTTTCGTTCAAGTGAAGCTCGCGCAATAATGGTTGTAACTCATTAGCCATACCACCTAAGTTACCCACAATACGGGCAGAACTTAAATTGTATTTGTCACCTTCACTTACATCAATGGTCACATCTGCTTTTGTATGATCTTCATTTAATTGAACATCTGTTTTAGTCACTTTTGCTTTTGCATAACCATTATTTTGGTAGTAATCTTGGATAGCTTGAACATCTTTATCAAACTGAGAACCATCAAACTTATTACCCCAAAGTTTCCACCAAGAATCTGGTTGAAGCTCCATTTGTTCTTGTAACTTACTGCTCGAAATCGCTTCATTTCCATTAAAAAGTCACTGAACGAAGTTTTGCTGTATCATCTTCATCAATTTGAAGAGTAATTTCTGCGCGATTATTTGGTAAAGTCGTCACAATAGGCTCAACTTTCGCATTATAGCGACCTACGCTCTTATAATGATCTCTTAAGCTTTGAGCAAACCCTTCTAACTTCGCACGATTTAGCACCTCACCGCTCTTTAATCCATTTGCATCAAGATTTTGTTTCAGTGCTTCCGTAGGAACGGCTGAGTTGCCTTTAATATTCACTTCAGAAATGATTGGTTTCGCGATAACGCTCACAACTAACGCATCGCCATCTTGGAAAGCTTTGACATCATCAAACTGTCCACTTACAAACAATGAACGTACAATATTGGCTACGTCTTTATCCGTTACACGCTGACCGCTACGAACAGGAAGGCTCGCTAGAATTTGTTGTTCTAAGTCTCCTTGAGCACCGTCAACACGAATGTCTTTTGCTACAAATGGTGCCGCAAATACACTCGTTGTAGTACCGAATAATAAACTTGCGATTAGAAGTTTTTTCATCGACTTTATCCTATAAAAAATAATAGTTATAAACGTAAGAAATCATTAAAAAGCACAAAAATTGTTTCAATTAACAAGATTGTTAGCCCTATACGATAACTTAAATTTTGTACCCGTTCTGAAACAGGTTTTCCTTTGATAGCTTCCGCCGCCAAAAACACGAGATGTCCACCATCTAAAACTGGCAACGGAAATAAATTCATTATGCCTAAATTAACACTAATTAACGCGAGAAAACTTAAGAAATAAATCACGCCAGCGTTAGAAGATGCGCCTGCACCTTGGGCTATTGAAATTGGCCCAGCCAAACTGGAAAATGAAAGTTCACCACTAAGCAATTTCCCGATTGCCTTCACAATAAACCAAGAAATTTGGCCTGTCTTTTCCACACCTTTTTGTAGCGCATCAAGAATACCATATTTTAATTCAGTTCGATACTGTTCTCCAACTTTTAAGAACGTCGGACTTAACCCCACAAACCATTTACCATCTTGATTCTTCTCCGGTTGCAAGGTTTTTGTCAAAAATTTCCTGATTTCGTTCAACCTTGATTGTAAAAGGTTGACCTTGTTGTACCTGTGCAACAAAAGCTTTCCAATCAAGTGCGGTCGAATTTTTCTGCTAAAAATTTTATCGCCAATCAATAAGCCTGCTTTTTTTCAGCTGGTGAGTTTCTCCACCACTTTTAGATAAATGTCATCTCCACTTTACTTGAAACGGGATTGATTCCCTAATGTTTCAAATGCTGTTTCTTTATCTGGCTCAAATGTCCAATTTTGCAGATTAATGGTTCGTTGATAAGGTTGGTCTTCACCAAAAGGCGTTAATGTGAGTTCAACAGAATCAGAACCTAACTTATCAGTGAGCAATAAATTAATGGTTTCCCAATCTGGGGTATTCTTCCCATCAATTGCCAAAATCTGGGTATTCGGTTCAATTTGAGCCATCGCAGCCGGTGAATTTGACGTGACATTTTCAATGACCGGTTTAACACTCGGAATCCCAACGGAATAAATTACCCAATATGCCAAAATCGCAAAAATAAAATTGGCCAAAGGGCCTGCTGCAATGACAAAAGCACGTTGAGCGACAGATTTACTTTCAAATGCCTGCGATTTTAATTCTGCTGGAACCTCTTCATTTCGCCCGTCAAGCATTTTGACATAACCACCAAGTGGAATGGCTGAAATAGCAAATTCGGTGCCCAATTTATCTGTGCGTCGCCAAATCACTTTACCAAAGCCAATCGAAAAACGATGAACTTTAATACCGCACTTTCTTGCTGCCCAAAAGTGGCCGTATTCGTGTACGGCAACCAGCACGGCAATTGCAACAATAAATGAGCCAAGCGACCACAAAAATGACATGTTCTATCCTATAACACAAAGAAATAGAAGTATGTGAAGAATGGTACTGCCGCCGTTAAGCTATCAATACGGTCTAAAATACCACCATGGCCTGGAATTAATTGACTACTGTCTTTAATGCCTGATTCACGTTTAAACATACTTTCTGCTAAGTCACCTAATACAGAAATAGCTACAGTTGCTACAGAAAGCACAACAAAACCACTCATTGAACGGCTACCTAATAAGGTTTCACCTGAGAAATGGATAAATACAAATGCCAATACCGCCGCAGTGATCATGCCACCAAATACGCCTTGCCATGTTTTTCCTGGTGAGACTTTCGGCGCAAGCTTGTGCTTACCAAAGGCTCGTCCGGCAAAATAGGCACCAGAGTCCGCTGCCCATACCAATACAAACACATAGAGTAATAAGAATAAACCATGATGAGGATCAGCAGTATAATTATCTAAACGTAAACGTAAGACAGCGGCAACAAAAGGAATCAGCGTAGAGAAAGCAAACAACACTTGTAAAGGGATATTTTTACCCCAAAACTTCGCTGAACTTGGATAAGTCACCACTAATACTAATGCAAGTGCCCACCAACCGACTGAATTTAACAATAAAAGCGGCAAGTAGTTTTCAAATACTCGACCCGCATCTAAATAATTACCTTCGTTATAAAGCCAGAGGAAGATAAATGCGCCTAAAAATGCCGCGATACAAAGGCGCGCTAAAGGATTTTTAAAACGAGCAAATTGAGCCCACTCCCAAATACCAAGCGTCGCCACAAAGCCTAAGGCTAGGGCAAAATAAAATGGGGTAAATAAGAACAAGGCACACAATACCAAAGCAATCAACACAATGGCTGATAATACACGTTCTTTAAGCATAAGTTCTCCGCTTATTCTGTCCCGCCAAAACGGCGATGACGTTGTTGATAGCAGGCAATTGCCTGATTAAAAATCTTTTTTTCACTAAAAATCCGGCCAAAGCACATCTAAAAACACAATTCCGCATACGCAATTTGCCACAGCAAGAAATTACTAATGCGTTGCTCACCGCTTGTGCGAATTAGTAAATCGACCGGCGGTTCATCTTGTGTCACTAAATGTTGCTGGAAAAGTGATTCATTAATATCACTTACCGAAATCTCATTATTTTTTACTTTTTCAGCTAATTGTTGAGTCGCTTGAACAATATCCCAACAACCACCGTAATTCGCCGCAATATTTAAAGTCAGCGCAGTATTATTTTCCGTTAAATTTTCTGCTTTTGCGATCTTCTCTTGCAATTTCTCACTAAAACGAGAAACATCACCGATAATCTTTAAACGAATATTATTTTTGTGTAATTTTTTAACTTCTCGATCAAGTGCTTGCATAAAAAGCGTCATTAATGCACTCACTTCTTGCTCGGGGCGATTCCAGTTTTCGCTGCTAAATGCATATAACGTCAAAAATTTAACGCCAGTTTGTCGTGCATAACTCACCGCACGACGCACGGCTGCCACACCGTTTGTATGTCCAAAAATACGCAGCTTATTTTGTTGTTTCGCCCAACGCCCATTGCCATCCATAATAATAGCAACATGTTCAGGAATGTTATTGTTATCAAGTTCTTTCATTCTAAAATATTCGGATTTTATGACCGCACTTTTGCGTATTCTACATCAACTTTTTAATCAGAGAATCGGCTAATTCACGAGCTTGCTTATCTACAGCTAATACATCATCAATGCTTGAAATGATAGAAGATGGCATGTGTTCAACCAATGCTTGGTTAATTTTCGCAATATCCGTAAATTTAATATATCCATCTAAAAAGGCTTGCACTGCAATTTCATTTGCCGCATTCATCGCAGTTGTCGCATACTGCCCTTCTGCAAAAGCATCAATCGCTAATTTCAAATTTGGATAACGATTAAAATCAGGTTCGATAAATGTCAATTCTTTGATTTTAAAGAAGTCTAATGGTTCCACTCCACTGACGGTACGATTTGGATAAGCCATGGTTTCCGCAATTGGGCGTTCTCATATCCGGATTGCCCATTTGAGCAATGACCGAGCCATCTACGTAACGCACCATCGAATGAATAATAGATTGAGGATGAATAATCACTTCCATTTCATCAGCCGATGCATTGAAGAGCCAACGTGCCTCAATGTACTCTAAACCTTTATTCATCATTGTGGCAGAATCCACGGAAATTTTTTTGCCCATTGACCAGTTTGGATGAGCAACGGCCTGTTCTGGCGTAATATGCTCAAACTCGTTTAATGGCGTATAACGGAAAGGCCCACCAGAACCCGTTAAGACAATTTTACTGACCCCTAATTCTTTCAAAGGACAAAATCCAATCTTTTCTTGTGCCTCAGGCGGTAAGGATTGAAAAATCGCGTTATGCTCACTATCAACAGGCAATAATTTTGCTTTTGACTGCTTCACTGCATCAATAAAAGATCTGGCCACAAGTCACCAAGGATTCTTTATTCGCAAGCAAGACTTTCTTACTCGCTTTTACTGCTGAAAGAGTCGGTAGTAATCCAGCTGCCCCAACAATGGCTGCCATCACTTGATCCGCATCAGGATGTGCTGCTAGCTCACAAATGGCTTTCTGTCCAGCTAAGACTTCCGTTTTAATGTGGTGTGAAGCTAATTTTTCTCGCAATACCTTTGCTGCATTTTCATCATCTAATGCAGCAAAGTGCGGTTGAAATTTCACGCATTGTTCAAACATCGTCTCAACATTTTTTTGCCCCCCTACTAACGCAAAGGCATGGTATTTGTCAGGGATTATGTTCGATAACAGAAAGGGTGCTATGACCAATAGAACCTGTTGATCCTAAAAATAACAAGATTTTGTTTTTTTGCATAAAATTTCGACCGCACTTTGTGCTTTTTATTTCTTCATCAGAATAGAACAAGGGCAGACACTTGGTCTGCCCCCAAAAACATGGTTCGACAATTAGAAATCCATTAATTCTTTTTTTCTTTATCTGCTAAGATCTCATCCACTTTTTTGATATAGCTATCAGTCACTTTTTGAATGATTTCTTCTGCTTTGTGTTGATCGTTTTCGCTGATTTCTTTGTCTTTTAATAATGCTTTGATTTTATCATTTGCATCACGACGTACGTTACGAATCGCGACTTTACCTTGCTCACCTTCGCTTTTTACGATTTTGATTAAATCACGACGGCGTTCTTCAGTTAATGGAGGAAGAGGCACGCGAATTGTTGTACCTGCTGAAGATGGGTTTCAAACCTAAATCAGACGTTAAAATTGCTTTTTCTACTGCACTGATTAAAGAACGGTCAAATACTGTTACCGCTAAAGTACGTGCATCTTCTGCAACAACGTTAGCTAATTGACGAAGTGGTGTCGCTGCACCATAGTATTCCACTTGGATTGCATCTAATAAGCTTGGTTGTGCACGGCCTGTACGGATTTTTGCAATATGCCCACGCAACGCTTCGAGGCTTTTTTCCATGCGAGCTTCAGCATCTTGTTTGATTTCATTAATCATTCATCTGTCCTTTTTAATAAATAAAGATAAAACACAGTGATTTTACTGGATTTTTAGGGAGTTTTGAATAAATTTATTCATAAAAAAGGCGAGATTGTCTCTCGCCATTTTATTCTTGAAAAAATTAACTAATCGTTGTGCCTTCTTCTGTACCGAGTACCACTTTGCGTAACGCACCTGGTTTACACATATTAAATACACGAATTGGCATACCGTGGTCACGAGCGAGTGTGAACGCAGCTAAATCCATTACTTGTAATTCTTTATCAATCACTTCTGCATAAGATAATTTATGGTATAGCTTCGCATTAGGATTTTTTGCTGGGTCGCAATCATATACACCATCAACTTTGGTCGCTTTTAACACGATATCCGCTTCAATTTCGATACCACGCAAGCATGCTGCAGAATCTGTAGTAAAGAACGGGCTACCCTGTACCGGCTGAGAAAATGACTACACGTTTTTCACGCAACATTTTGATGGCTTCAGACCAGTTATAGGTATCGCAAATCCCATTTAATTGGAATGCAGACATTAATTTTGCATTCACATCTGCACGGTGAAGCGCATCACGCATTGCCAAACCATTCATCACGGTTGCAAGCATTCCCATGTGGTCGCCCACCACGCGATTCATGCCGGCTTTAGCTAATTTTGCGCCACGGAATAAGTTACCACCGCCGAGCACAACACCAACTTCCACGCCCATTTCAATTAGTTCTTTAATCTCTAACGCCATACGATCAAGGATTGAAGGATCGATACCGAAACCCTCATCTCCTTGTAATGCTTCACCACTTAATTTCAATAAAATACGTTTGTAAATTGGTTGGCTCATTTGTCTTTTCCTTTGTCGGTTACAAAATTTGGCTTATTCTAGCAAAAGAGCGAAAAAGTTAAAAATGGAAATTGGTCAGAAAAGTGCGATAAAATATCGCCGTTTTGATTTTATAGGTAAACTTTATGAAGATTTCAAAAACCTCACAAATTTTAACCGCACTTTTTTCTTTGGCTTGTGCCATTGCTGCCGGTTATTTGATTTTACGAGGTTCAGGGATGTTTCCTGAGCCATCTATTAGTCTGATTTTACTCACGGCTATTTTCATTATTTTATTAAGTAGTAGCCGAAAATCTTTCTATTTTATTTTATTACCCTTAGTTTGCTTACACGCAATTTATACGCCGACAGGCTTAAATTTTGGTGCGCCAAGCTACCAATATATTGCATCGGTTCTCGCGACAGATATGTTAGAGACCAAAGAGTTTCTCATGCAAATCCCTGTGAGTAGCTATTTAGCAGCATTAGCTATTCCAGTTTTAGTCTTTTTACATTACAAAAGTGCGGTCAAATTTGGGGTGAAATTTTATCGCAATAAAACATTCATTGCCCTCGCCACCCTGTTGATTGGCTATAACTTACCGATTGCTGCGCCATTAAAAGAAACGATAGATTCGAGTGTACAAATTGTTAATGAATGGCAAAAATTGAAAAAAATGTCACAGGAAAGCAGCTGGGGACAATCCACATTAGAAAATTCTAAATACCAAGATTATGTGATTATTTTGGGTGAAAGTGCGAGAAAAGATTACTTGCATGCGTATGGATACCCAGTCAATGACACACCATTTATGTCATCTGCAAATGGTACACTAATTGATGGTATGACATCTGCCGGAACCAACACAGTCGCCTCATTGCGCTTAATGTTAACGTTACCTGATAAAGAAAAATGGGAACCAAACTATGATTTAAGCTTAGTGGACCTCATTAAGTCTGCAGGTCTGAAAACCTACTGGCTGTCTAATCAAGGTTTCTTAGGTGAATACGACACGCCGGTCGCGTCTCTAGCTTCAAAATCTGATGAAACCATTTTCTTGAAAAAAGGCGGGAGCTTTAATTCTACAAACTACAGCGATTTTGATTTAATCCCTAAATTTGCCCAAGTTTTAGAAGATCCAACACAAGGTAAACGCTTTATTGTGTTACACATTTATGGTTCACATCCGCTTGCTTGCGATCGTGTTGAAGATTACCCGAAAATTTTCAATGATAATGACATTGAGAAAAAGAACGAATACTTAAATTGCTATATTACATCCATTAAGAAAACCGATGATTTTATTAAGAAAGTGTATGAAACCCTCAAAGAAAACGAGCAAAAAACGCACCGCACTTTCTCGATGATTTATTTTCTCAGATCATGGTTTATGTCATCAAGAAGATGATAAACATGGTGTAACCTTGTTTAACCAAAACTGTCACAGCCAATTACATCATAATATTCCGCTCTTTAAGATTTCATCTGATGATACGGCACGTAAAGAATACAAAGCCTTTAAATCTGGTTTGAATTTCTTAGAAGGTATTGCTAATTGGATAGGCATTAAAAATCCGAAGCTGACATTAGAAGAAGATTTATTCTCTGAACAAGCTGACAAAGATGACTATGGGCTGAAAAAACTGATTGAAGAGAAATATCGTAAAGATGCAGACCCTGCCATTGATATTCGTCCGAATAAATAGGGAAATATCTCAAATTTAAGATCAACAAAAAAAGCCGATATTCAATATCGGCTTTTTTTATATCTCAATGGAGAAAAATTAAGCGTTACCGCCAGTGATTTTTGCAACTTCAGCTGCGAAATCTTCTTCTTTTTTCTCAATACCTTCACCCACTTCTAAACGGATGAAGTTAGACACTGAAGTGTTTACTGATTTTAAGAAAGTCACCTACAGATACAGAAGGATCCATTACGAATGGTTGACCTGTTAATGAAACTTCACCAGTGAATTTCTTCATACGACCTTCAACCATTTTCTCTGCGATTTCTTTTGGTTTACCAGAGTTGATTGCGATGTCGATTTGGATTTGACGTTCGTGTTCAACCACTTCAGCAGATACATCTTCTGGGTTCACGAATTCAGGTTTAGATGCAGCAACGTGCATTGCCACTTTTTTTTAAGTTCATCAACAGAACCTTCACCCTGCAACTAATACACCGATTTTTTTCGCACCGTGTAAGTATTGAGCAATAACTTGACCATCTAAGTAAGCAACACGACGGATGTTCATGTTCTCACCGATTTTAGCCACTAATGCAGCACGTTTTTCTTCAAATTGTGCTTGTAATGCTTCGATAGTGGTACCTTTGTGTGCTGCTGCGAAATCAGCTACTTCGTTTGCTAAACCTAAGAAGCCAGCATCTTTTTGCTACGAAGTCAGTTTCACAGTTCATTTCAACTAATACACCGAAACCATTTTCTACACGAGCAAGGATAACACCTTCAGCTGCAACACGGCCTGCTTTTTTTAGCTGCTTTAGCTTGACCAGATTTACGCATGTTGTCGATTGCTAACTCGATATCACCGTTTGCTTCAACTAATGCTTTTTTTACATTCCATCATACCGGCACCGGTACGTTCACGAAGTTCTTTTTACTAATGATGCTGTGATTTCAGCCATTTTAAAAAATCCTCTGTCGAAAAATGCGATTTATTTTGACCGCACTTTTTAGATAAAAAAATATAGGGGCTAAATTTTAGCCCCTATGCCAATTAATCGTTTGATTATTAAGGGCTTCGCCTTATTGCAAAACTTAAATTATTCTGCGTCAGCTGCTAATTCTTCAGCAACTTGAGCTTCGTTACCACGACCTTCTTTAACCGCTGCTGCAGCTGCAGAAACGTAAAGTTGGATAGCACGAGTCGCATCATCGTTACCTGGGATAACGAAATCTACGCCAGCTGGAGTTGAGTTAGTATCAACGATAGCAAATACAGGAATACCTAGGTTGTTTGCTTCTTTAACAGCGATATGTTCGTGGTCTGCACCGATAACGAATAACGCATCTGGTAAGCCGCCCATATCTTTGATACCGCCAAGGCTTAATTCAAGTTTTTCCATCTCACGGGTACGCATTAACGCTTCTTTTTTGGTTAATTTGTCAAAAGTACCGTCTTGAGATTGAGTTTCTAAATCTTTTAAACGTTTAATTGATTGACGAACGGTTTTCCAGTTAGTCAACATACCACCTAACCAACGGTGGTTTACGTAATATTGTTGACAGTCTAATGCTGCAGCTTGTACTGCTTCTGACGCTGCGCGTTTTAGTACCAACGAATAATACTTTACCGTTGTTGCTAGCAATACGGGTTAATTCCGCTAAAGCTTCGTTGAATAAAGGTAAAGTTTTTTCTAAGTTGATGATATGAACACCGTTACGAGCACCAAAAATGAAAGGTTTCATTTGTGGGTTCCAGTAACGAGTTTGGTGTCCGAAGTGTACGCCCGCGTTGATCATGTCGCGCATTGAAACTTGTGCCATAATATTTTCCTTTTGTTGGGGTTGAGCCTCCACATATCAGCTAATCGACCGTTTGGCACCCCGATTAAGCCTTAATGATATGTGTGTGTTGTTAATAATTAAAAACGCTGCTTTTGAAACCCAAAAACAGCGGTGCGATTTATACCATAAAGTGCGGTCAAAAACCAGTTTATTTTGTTAAATTCATCACTTTTCTTGCTTTAATAAACAATAAAGGGGGACGATGCCGCAAATCTTTAAATTCATCATGCCATTGTGGCTGCTCGGCTAACATAGGTTCAGCCATTTGTTCAATTTGAAAACCTGCAGCAATTAAATCATTAATAATCGTTGCTGTCGTGCGGTGATAGGTTTTAAAAGGTTGTTGAAACCAATTTCGCTCTCTCAATCCTTCATCACGGTAATGATTTAAACGATAAGCGACTTGCTGTTTTTTCTCATTTTTTTCCCAGCGCTCCCCTTCTTTATGGCAAGTGGTAATCGGATGCTCTTGGGAAAAAACTAATGTGCCGTTAGGCTTAAGCTTGTTGGCTATCATCGCTAATAAAGCGGGAAAATCTTCAATATAATGAAAAGCAAAAGAGCTGGTAATGACATCAAAATCACTTTCTGGCAATTCCGTTAATTTTTCCATCGGTAACTGATATAACGAAAAACGTCCTAGAAAAATTGACCGCACTTTTGCAGATCTTGTTCAGCTTGCTCGAGCATTTTAGCTGAAAGATCTGTTCCTACAACTCTCTCCGCATTGCGTTCTAAATAGAGCTGTAAGTGTCCGCCCGTTCCACAACCTAGATCGAGCAATTTTTTCCCTTGTAAATCGGGTAATAGGGAAAGCATAGTCGGCTTTTTCCACTATTTCATTGAGACTGATTGGGTTAGATCGAAGTTTTTGATAAAGCGCAAAGAAGTTTTCTTTATCATAAACGCTCGTTTTGTTACTCATCTCGTTTCCTATGTAAAATTAAAAAGGGCGTATTCGATACGCCCCTACAATATTAACGCGAAAACTTATCCTGCGAAACTTGCAAACCATCCTAAGTTTGCGCCTACTTGTGCCACAATATTTAACACACCGAATAAGATCACAAAGCCAATCATAAAATTACCGCCATACACTTTATAAGTCGCATTTGGGAATTTTTGGCGACTTGCTTTAGCAAGTAGTGCTGGCACGATTGCTGCCCAAATAGTTGCAGCTAATCCGGCATAACCAATGGCAATCACGAAAGCCATAAGGGAATTGTAAACTTAACAATAGCGGCGGTAAGAATGTCACCAATGTGGTTTTTGTTCTGCCTAATACGCTGTCATCAAATTTAAATAAATCGGCAATATAATCAAATAAACCTAACGTTACCCCTAAGAATGAGGTTGCAATAGCCATATAAGCAAAGAAATTCAATACAACCGCAATGTATTCCACTTCAATATATTTGTGTAATGCTTCTAATAATGCTGATACATCGCCGCCTTTTTCAATCACGGGCGCAAATTCTGTACGTGGTAAATTACCTTGCACCGCAAGCTGCCATAAGATGTAAATCACTAAGGCTAAGCCCGTACCAATAAAGATCGATTTCATTACACGACTACCATCGCGATCGTAATATTTGACGAGACTCGGTACATTTCCGTGGAAACCAAAAGACACTAAACAAACCGGAAGTGCGGTCAATAAATAAGGCAAATAAGTTTGCTCACCTTCTGCAATACTATTGAATAACACTTCTGTTTTCACTGAACTCAATAAACCTGCAGTAGAAAGGAAGAAAGCGACTACCATCCCAACAATCAATACTGTTGTGAAACGGTCTACAGCTTTAGTGGAAAGCCACACGAAAGCCGCAAGAATAAAACAGAAAATTAAGGATCCAGAAGTACGTCCAATATCGACCGCACTTTCAGCTGAACCAAAGGCTTGGTTGAGCAAGTTTTGTGTAATACCACCACCAGAAGTGATATAAGCATAAGTTAAAATATACAAGACGAAAGCCACAGAAAGACCATTGATAATATTCCAACCTTTTCCCAACAAATCTTTTACGATGGTGTCAAAGCTTGAGCCGGTAGGATAATGTAAGTTGGCTTCTAAGATCATCAAACCTGATGTGGTCATACAAAACCAAGTGTAAACCAAAGCCAGAATAGAGCCGATAAACCATACACCGGCCGTTGAGGTTGGGATTAGCAAGCATACCTGCACCAATCGCAGTACCCGCAATAATCATGGCGCCGCCTAATAAAGAAGGAGATTTTTTTATTGTCATAGTAAAGTCCTAGAATATAATTTTGCACTATTATAATAGTACAAAATTAAAAAAAGGCAATCTTTTTATATCGACAACAATACAAAGAAATTTCATATAATCATTGATATTTTCAACCAAAAAAAGGACTTAATTTATGAAAAAAACAAACTTAAAAAGTTTTGCTTTTTGCTGCATTAGCAGGGTGTTGTATTAACGTCCTGTGCTGATTCTGCCTCAATCAATCAACAGGCTGCAAGTAGCTATACACAAGAAATGGGGTAAAATTCGCTCACAAGGTGCAATTGATACTCATCAAAATACCGCAAAACGTATTCATGCATGTGTTTAATAAAATGGTGCCTTATGCAGACCAAGCGAATGAAACTGGACTTTAGAGTTTAACTGGCAAATCAATGTCATTAAATCCAAAAGAACTGAATGCTTGGGCAATGCCAGGCGGGTAAAATGGCTTTCTACACAGGTTTAGTGGATACCTTTACAACTAAACGATAATGAAATCGCTGTTGTAATGGGGCACGAAATGGCACACGCCTTTAAAAAGAACACGGTAAAGCTAAAAGCTGACTTCGGTACGATAAGCGCTATTGCAGGTGCAGTTGGTGGAACAGCACTTTATCTACCGTTAGTGGGCTGATATGACATGATTTAGTCACAGCTGACCAAAGACTTTGCTTTAGATAAACCTTACTCTCGTAGTGCAGAAACTGAAGCGGATGAAGTGGGGATTAATGTTAATGGCTCGTTCAGGTTACAATCCTCAAGTCGCGCCTGGGATTATGGCAAAAAAATGGCTAAAAGCCTCAGGTGGTTCTCAAAGGGCGTGCTTGACGTGTTAGCTTCTACTCACCCGAGTGATGCATCTCGTCAAGAAAAACTTGACAACGCTTATTACCAGAAGCGATGGAACTTTATAAAGCCGCTAAAAAAATAAAAAAATGGCTAAATAAAAACGGTCTAAAAATTGACCGCACTTTCATAAATAAAAAAAGCGAACATCATGTTCGCTTTTTTTTAATATCTAAAAGAAAACCGCACTTGAAAAAAATCAAAGTGCGGTTTGTTTTTTTATCGTATTTTTCAATTAATGTTGTTCGTTAATGTGACCTTCAATTGGTTTCACATTTTCATCAAATACTGGCAACGGCTTGTGTTCGCTTGCAATGTAAGAATAAATCACTGGCAACACGAATAAGGTAAACAATGTACCGATTGCCAAACCAGCCACGATAACGATACCCATACTGAAACGAGATACCGCACCTGCACCTGTTGCATAAAGCAACGGTACAAGACCTGCAATCATCGCAGCGGTTGTCATCAGAATTGGACGTAAACGTACTTTAGCCGCTTCGGTAATCGCTTCAATACGCGTTTTACCATGATTTAACTGCTCTTCTTTCGCTACTTCACACATCAAAATACCGTGTTTTGTGATAAGTCCGACTAAGGTAATCAAACCAACCTGTGAGTAGATATTTAGCGTTGAGCCTGCAATACCCAAAAATCCGAAGGCATTTAAGGCTAACAATGCACCACTCACCGCTAACGGAACAGAAATCATAATCACGATTGGATCGCGAATTGATTCAAACTGAATCGCCAAGACTAAGAAAATAATCACCACTGCGAGTAAGAAAGTCACAGCAAGTGCATTACCTTCTTGTACTAACTGACGCGCTTCACTTTTAAAGTCATAGTTATAACCCTGTGGTAAGGTATTTTTCGCATTGTCCTGTAACCATTGAACAGCATCCCCAATTGAAGTACCCGGCATTGGTACTGCACTAATTACCGCTGAGTTTAATTGGCTGAAACGTGGTAATGAACTTGGTTGTGGTTCTAGTGTTGCTGTCACTAAGCTGCTTAATGGTACAGAAGTACCATCTGCTGCTGTAACATAATACTTATTAAAACTTTCCGGTGATAAACGATTGTCACGTTTTACTTGGGAAATAATTTTATAAGCACGACCATCAATATCTACACGTTCTATGGTTGCAGCTGAGAGGAAACTCCCTAATGTACGACTGATTTGCTGCATTGTAATACCATAAGTCCCTGCTTTTTCACGGTCGATCTTAATACGCATTTGAGCGGTATCAAATTTAAGATCGAGATTGGTATAAACGAACTTACTGGATTTCTGCATATCCTCTAGGAATTTACCGGCTACATTCGCTAAATCGCCGTAATCTTGTGATGTGCTGATCACAAAACCGATTGGAGGACCTTGCTCTCCTGTATCAATTTCTGGGAACGCAAAGCCTTGTACAGACACTTCAGGAATGGATTTCGCTTTTTCATTCAACTCTTTCATGATTGCTGTTTGGCTTTTTGAGCGTTCTTTCCAATCTTTTAAAGTCACAACGTTTAAAGATTGGTTAGAACTTGGTGCCCCTGAAATTGTCATTGCAAACTGCACTTCTGGCGTATTTTTTAAAATCTCTTGATAAGGTGTCATCGCATTTTGCACATAATCTACGTTTACGTTAGACGGTGCAGAACCAATTGCTATAAATGCCCCTTTATCTTCTGTAGGTGTTAATTCACTTGAAAGTGATTTAAACAACACTGGTAAGGTTGCAAAGATGATTGCCGCAAACATCAACATACATTTACGGTTTACCATCACCAAATCAAGTACATACGCATAAGCTGCATTCACTTTACTAAGGGTATGCTCTACTCGTTTGTTCCAATTTACTTGGAGCCTCGTTGGATTTCAGCAATTTACTGGTCATCATCGGTGAAAGTGTTAATGCCACGATACCCGAAATAAATACTGCCCCTGCAAGGGTTAAGGCGAACTCTTTAAACAACGTCCCAGTAATTCCCCCCATTAACGCCATTGGAGAATATACCGCAATCAAGGCAATGGTCATGGAAATAACCGGAACGGCAATTTCACGCGTACCAATAATCGCCGCACGGAATGGCGTTTCACCTAACTTAATGTGGCGGTCTACGTTTTCCAATACCACAATCGCATCATCCACCACCAAACCGATGGCTAGAATCAATGCCAGCAAAGTCATCAAGTTAATGGAGAAATCAAATGATTGAAGCAACATAATTACCCCGATTAATGAAATCGGAATGGTGATAACCGGGATTAAAAATCGCACGGAATGAACCAATAAACATGGTAATCACCACCAACACGATCAGCGTTGCCTCAACAATCGTTTTGATTACTTCATTAATTGAGTTATTAATCGCAATTGTACGGTCATATAAGATGTCAGATTCAATAGCATCCGGTAGATTATTTTTAATACTGTCATATAGTGGACGCACTTTCGCAGCTACCGTTAATGGGTTTGCTGACGAGGTTGGGTTAATCGCTAATACAACAGAATCTGCGCCATTGGCTACCGCACGTGAGCTATCGCTTGATTTATTTAACTCAATATCAGCGATATCGCGTAAACGTACTAACTTATCACCGTTAGACGTCACAATTAAGTTACCTAATTCTTCAACCGATTTTGTCGTGGTTTCTACTTTGTTTTTATAGGTTACAAAATAGCCATTATCATTACCTGCTGCTGTTTGAACGTTATTCGCTGATAATGCGGACATCACTTGTGTGGCAGAAAGGTTTTGAGCCGCCATTTTTTCTGGGTCTAACCAAACACGAAGAGCGTACTCTGATGCACCAAAAGATCTGCTACACTCGCCACCCCTTCTACGGTAAAGAATTGTGGTTTTACTACGCGTTGAATATAGTCTGTTACTTGGCTTGCATCGAGTTTGTTAGAACGGAAACTAATATACATAATCCCCGAACCACCGGTTGATGAAGAAATCGTTGGATCTTCAATACCACTTGGCAATTCAGAACGAACCGAGTTAACTTTAGCTAAAAACATCTGCCAAGGCCGCATTTCGGATCCGTATTTAATTTCATTTTTACGGTGACAGTTGACGTACTTGGGCTAGAGCTTGAAGACATATAGTCTACATTATCTGCTTGCGCTACCGCCTCTTCAATTTTGGAAGTAACAAACGCTTGAATTAAGTTTGCATCCGCCCCTGGATATACTGTGGTCACCGTAATCACCGTCGTGGTCATTTTCGGATATTCGCGCACAGCCAATTTCGAGATCGCTTGTAATCCTAAAATAATGATTAACAAGCTAATCGAAACCGCCAAAACAGGGCGACGAATAAATATATCGGTAAATTTCATCTCGCTTTTTCCTAATTAAAGATTCGTTTTATTTGCAGGTTGCTCAGTACCCACGCCCACTTTATCTGCAACAGACACTAATGAGCCGTTACTTAAGTTTTGCTGACCGCCAGTCACAATTTTATCGCCCACTTTGACTTCATCGCCTTTTAATTGTGCATAAATGCCTTGACGATCTTTCGTAAACACAGTGATTGATTTTGCACGGTACATATTTGCCGCTTTTTCTGCGCCGCCTAATTTCTCAATATCTTCATCAGAAAGTGCGGTCAAAATATAAAGCGATTCACCATACATGTTGTAGCTCACTGCCACTTGTGGCACAACAATTTGATTATGCTCAGTTGGTAAAGCGACATTTAAGCGAGTAAACATACCGGATAATAATTTTGCACCATCTTCTGTCTCAAATGTTGCTTGAACATCAACTAAACCCGTTGAAGAATTAATTGCTGGCTCAATTGCAGTAACCTTCGCGGCAAAAGTTTCACCTTTACGCGCATCTGCCGTAGCCGTTACTTTTTGACCAATATGCAATTTATCTAATAGGTTTTGAGCAATCGCAAAATCCACTTTCATAGAAGAACGATCTTCCACACGCACAATTTCAGTACCGTTTGAAACGTACTGACCGACATTCACTTTCACGATACCGGCTTTACCATCAAATGGTGCCACGATTTGGCGACGTTCAATCGCCGCTTTTAATGACTCAATATTTGCCGCTTGTGCTTCATAAGCTGCTTTTGCATTATCTAATTCTTGACGAGAAACAGCCCCGCTGCCCGCAAGGTTTGCATAACGTTGATAAGTTTGACGCAATGACACCACCTGAGCTTGTGCGGCTTGTAAGCTTGCACGCTCAACTGAGCTATCTAACTCAACTAACAAATCACCTTTTTTCACGCTCTGTCCATTTTGCACGAGCACTTTAGACACGGTTCCTGCACTTTGAGCGCTTAACATCGCCCCTTGATTCGGACGAACAATACCTGTCGTTTCAATGATTGGCGTCCATTCTGAAGCCTTAACTGTCATTGCGGTCACAGGAGAAGCTGTTTCAGGTTTATTTGCTAAGAAATCAGCAATGCCTTTTGCCTTCATGTGATTAAGAAAAATCATTGCAGCAAAAATTAACACAAATACGCCTAACGCTAATTTCAAAAAGAAAACATGCGAACGCTTTGGTCTATTAGTTTGAGTTATACTCATTTGGAAAACTCCATTAAGACAATAAAATGACTACTTCTGAATTGCACGCCAAGAGCGTTCAATGACAGATTCTAACATCGCATCGGTTACTACCGTACCGAGATATTTGATATCTGAGGCTAAAACCATTGCGGTTTTTAAGACTCAGCAAAAAAATAAACATATGAGGATCTAAATCAGCTAACTCATTTGCTGCTTGTCCCTTAAGACAAAAATTGATCCCAACACGAATGTTCCATTTCTTTGCAGGTTTCAAGAAACCCTGGTAAAGATCGATATTGGTTCATATTTGACAAAATCGTTGGATTTTCTTGAAGAAAATGCCAAATATTCCACCACATTCTTCTGTATTGTTCGAAAAAAGATTGGCTTTCATCAAAGCCTTCTTCAATCGCTGTAACAAACTTATTGAACACTCGACGAGCAAATTGAACTAATAACTCGTCTTTACTCTTAAAAATAAAGGTAAATCGTGCCAGCTGCGATGCCTGCCTCCTTGGCTAACTTATGCATAGAAAGATGATGTAATCCTTCTTTTGCCATAAGACGATCTGTGGCATCAAAGATCTGCTCGCTGACATCAAGCTTCGTTTTAGAGGCTTTTACTTGTCGCATAATAAAAAATTAAATTCTTAGGGTTATATATGAGAAAGGTCATTTTAAGATGAATACTTAAAAATGAATGAACGTTCATTTTATTGATTTTTTTCGTTTTTTTGGCAAGTGAAAAATATAGAAAAAAAGTGCGGTTATTTTTTTAACCGCACTTTTTAAATTCTGAATTACATTCCAATCACAACGCAACTTGCCACAGATTTTTGCTTTTATCTTGTGCTGCTGTTGCGGCATCTCGACTACCAAATGGTCCCACACGTACGCGGTTCCATTCTTCACTTGTCGCAATTTGTGCATTTACACCCGCCATCGCAAGACGACCTTGTAAAGCTTTCTGCTTGTGCACGATTTTTTTAAATGCACCACATTGTAAACCAAATTTTTACCGCCAGCCTGTACTTGTTGTTCAGCGGGTTTTGGTTCTGCTTTTTTCGGTTGCTCCGTTTTAGCCGGTTCTGTTTTTACTGGTTCAGCTTTTCACTACTTCCGCTTTTTTTTCGGCGGTTCAGGCTTTTTTTAACTGGCTCAGGCTTTTTTTCAGCTTCTGGTTTTTGCTGTTTGCTGAGCTGGCTGAGCTTTGCAGCTGTCTGTGCTGGTTGAGCTTGCTGTGCTTGAGCAGCGGCTTTTTTTCTGCATTCGCCGCTTCTTGCTCTTTTACGTTGAGCTTCTAATTTTTTTTCGCTTCTTCTGCCGCTTTTTTTGCTCTTTTTCCATTTGAATCAGCACTTGACGCTGTTCTTCCGTCAAACGCATATTTTTTTCAACGGAAGAAGGATTATTATCCACCGGCACCGTACGGGTTTCTAATTCTTTAATGTAGTGCCACACTTCTTCTGGGCGATTTGGTAACACACTTTTCGGTTGCGGTTTTTCCGGCTGAACATTTGTCGTCACTACAGGGTGCTGGTGTTTTACTTTTTAAGAAGTAAAGCCCTAACCCAAAACCTAATACCGCCACCAACGCAAGAACAATTAAGGTATTGCGATTAAAACTTTTCTTTGCTTTCTTTTTATTATTTTTTGAGCCGCTTCGACCGGCAAAAATCTCGATGAGCCACGATAAAAATCCTAAAAATATTCGATAAATTAAACTTAGAGTATAAAAAAACGCTTAATTCTACTGAAAAACAGTGCATTTTTCTAGGGAATTTTTGCTAACTCAAATCCAATGGATCCACGTCTAAAATTAACCGCACTTGAGAAGACTTTATCAGCTCTGGTGAATATCGACTCAATGCCGCCTGTAATTGTTTCCGAGAAGTATGCTGTAATAATAACTGCCAACGATACTGCCCCGCTTTTTTGCTGAACGGTGCAGGGAATCGGCCCCAACACTTGCAAAGCCTTCAATTTTTTTGTTCATAGAAGAAAGACGCCAATTGCGACAATGCATTTTCCGCCTCTTCAGAATGACGACATTGTGCTTTAAACAACGCTTGAAACTAAATGGAGGCAAGCCCATATTATGACGTAACTTCAAGGTTTCTTCTGCAAAGGCTTGGTAACCCTTTTCAAGCAAGGTGGTTAATAACGGATGATCCGGATAATGTGTCTGCAAAACCACTTCGCCCTGTTTTTCAGCTCTTCCTGAGCGCCCTGCCACCTGTACATAAAGCTGCGCTAAACGTTCTTCGGCTCTGAAATCAAGGGAAAATAAGGCATTATCTACATTCACTAAAGCAACCAAAGTGACATTCGGGAAATGGTGTCCTTTAGCTAACATTTGGGTGCCAATTAAAATCTGACTTTTACCTTGCTGAATATCCTCTAAATAACCTTCAAGCTTGCCTTTTCTCGCTGTACTATCACGATCGATACGTGCAATATTGTATTGTGGAAAACGTGCTTTTAGGGTTTCTTCTAACTGTTCTGTGCCTAACCCCGTTGTGACTAAATGCGTTGAACCACAATGACCACATTGCATCGGCACTGTTTTTTGTGCGCCACAATGATGGCAGCGTAAAACGCGCTGATGTTGGTGATAAGTATAAGGTTTTTCGCAATGATGACATTCATCAATCCAGCCACATTCATGACATAACAATACAGGCGCAAATCCACGTCGATTAAGGAATAACAACACTTGGTTGCCTTTTTCTAAGTGTTCTTGCATACGTTTCAATAGCGGTTCGGATAAGCCGTTTTGAATTCGTTGATGTTTTAAATCAATCACAAACTGGCGAAGTGCGGTCGCATTTCCGGCTCTTTTTGATAAGACCAAATGATGATATTTACCATTTTGTACGTTATTCACACTTTCCAAACTTGGGGTCGCAGAACCCTAATAAGATAGGAATATTGAGTTTTTGTGCTAAAACAATGCCTAAATCTCTCGCATGATAACGCCAACCATCTTGCTGTTTAAACGAGCCGTCATGTTCCTCATCTAAAATGATTAAGCCGAGATCTGAAAACTGGGTGAAAAGCGCCGATCTCGTACCAATTACGATCGCACTTTGCCCTGTTCTTGCTCGCTCCCAAACATTTAAGCGCTGTGTATCATTCAAGTTGGAATGCAATACATCAATTTCCACATTAAAGCGAGCTTGGAAACGTCTCACGGTTTGAGGGGTAAGCCCAATTTCAGGAACAAGCACTAAAACCTGTTTGCCTTTCTTTAAGACTTCTTCAATATATTGCAGATAGATTTCAGTTTTACCTGAACCGGTCACGCCCTCTAACAACCACACATTAAAGCCTTCTTGGAAAAGCAACTGGCTAAATGCAAGGGCTTGTTGCTTGTTTAAGGTCAATCGGTTATCAAGATTAACTAAAGGATTATCCCCTAGAGCTTGCTGCCAACTTTTTTGTTCAGTAGGCACAATAATCTCTTCCACATAATCTTTGCCCTTTAAGGCTGACCAAATCGCGGAACTGATCTCATTGTTACCTTTTTCTAGATCTTGCGTTAGCAATAAATTTAAGGCTTCAATTTGTTTTTTAGCGCGTTTTAAATTCACCCTGATTCTAACGCTTGTTTTCCAAGGTCCGTAATACGCCAAAAAGTGCGGTCATTTTTAACCGCACTTTCTCCATTACGAAGTTTGACTGGCAACGCTTGAAACAACACATCGCCTAATGCTGCACGATAATAATTAGCCGACCAAGCTAACCAATCCCAAGTTGTGGAATTAAAGAGTGATTCTGCATCAAGCACATCAATAATCGGTTTTAACTTTTCTTTTGCGACATCCGAAGAAGCTGGCAAATCCACCACGATCCCGACTCGTTTTTTTGCGAACCAAAAGGCACCAACACTCGTCCACCAACGATTGGCGTCAAGTCGGGCGAATAGAGATAATCAAAAAATCGGGGGAGCGGTACGGCTAATGCAACTCGGACAATATTCATAACAAAAAACAATTAAAAATTTTCGCCATTATACGGGAATTAGGTGGAAAAATCCCACAACCTTGCCTTTTAGTGTATAATCGCCGCCAATTTTAATTGAGCGAATAAAAACCATGACAGAAGAGCAAAAAACCTTTGCTGATCAAAAACGTAAAACCGTTGAAACGGCTGAATTTACAGAAGATGGTCGTTATAAACGTAAAGTTCGTAGCTTTGTGTTGCGAACAGGTCGCTTAAGTGATTTTCAAAAAAATATGATGAACGATCACTGGGCTGATCTTGGATTAGATTATCAAAACGCCCCTTTTGATTTTGCTGCTATTTATGGCAATACGAATCCCGTTATATTAGAAATTGGCTTCGGGATGGGGAAATCTTTAGTGGATATGGCAGAAGCAAATCCTGATAAAAATTATCTCGGTATTGAAGTGCATACGCCTGGTGTGGGAGCCTGTATTGCTTATGCGGTAGAAAAAGGCGTGAAAAACCTTCGCGTGATTTGCCATGATGCCACTGAAATTTTACGTGATTGTGTGAAAGACGGCGAATTGGGCGGTTTACAGCTTTTCTTCCCAGACCCTTGGCATAAAGCAAAACATCATAAACGCCGTATTGTTCAACCGCACTTTGTAGAGCAAGTCGTCCAAAAATTACAACCAAATGGCTTTATTCATATGGCAACGGACTGGGAGAACTATGCAGAACAAATGCTCGAAGTGCTTTCAGCCAATGAAAATTTAGTCAATACTGCTGAACAAGATTATATTCCACGTCCTGATTTCCGCCCTCTTACAAAATTTGAGGCGCGCGGTCATCGCTTAGGTCACGGTGTGTGGGATTTATACTTTAAGAAAAAATAATCATCGAGATGATGACTATACCCCATTACCTTAACATAGGAGAACATTGAAAATGAAAACTCGTAATCAACGTCAACGTAAAAAACTTCACTTAGCTGAATTCCAAGAATTAGGCTTTTTAGTGAATTGGCAATTTGCTGAAGGAACCAGCATCGAAACTATCGATGAAACCGTTGATCGTTTTATTGCTGAAGTGATTCAACCAAACGGCTTAGCTTATGAAGGTAGCGGCTATTTACATTGGGAAGGCTTAGTTTGCTTAGAGAAAATCGGTAAATGTGATGAAAGCCATCGCCAATTAGTACAAAAATGGTTAGAAGAGAATAAATTGCAACAAATCGAAATCAGTGAATTATTCGATATTTGGTGGGATTACCCAACAAAAAACGCGTAATATTTTAAGCACTCTTCAGGGCGGATTATCCGCCCTATTTAATAATCATTTTCACTTATATTTTAACAATTTATTTACACTTCTAAATTCCTTTCAAAATATCCTTGATCTACCTCAAGAAAAGTGTATATTTCTTAAAAATCTACTCCTTTTAGGTAGTTACTATTTTGTTATTGGAGCTAGATAATGCTCCCCTTGAAAACTACCGAACTTTAAAGAAAAATATGGCGATTGAAAATCCTTCTCGCAGACAATTATTACGTGGGCAATTTTTACAATCGTTACATTCTGAAAACGCTAAAATTCAAGGTATAAATGCTATCCGTCCACCTTGGTCGGTAAACGAGAGCGACTTTACAGATAAATGTACTCGATGCGGTGATTGCATACTGGTATGTGAAACCCAAATTATCGTAAAAGGCGATGGCGGCTTTCCTGAAATACAATTTGACAAAGGCGAATGCACTTTCTGCCAAAAATGTGTTTTAGTCTGCGAACAACCGATTTTTCGTTCATTAGAAGAAGAGCCTTGGGCACATAAAGTTGAGATTACAACGCAGTGCCTAACCGAAAATCGAGTGGAATGTCGAAGTTGCCAAGATAGCTGTCCGATGAATGCCATCCGTTTTCGATTACAGCTTGGTGGTGTGGCAAAACCCATTTTAGATTTAGAAAGCTGTAATGGTTGTGGTGCTTGTTTAAGCGTTTGCCCAACAAAAGCAATAAAAATTCTTAATTTTGAAACAAATACAGATGAGTCAATTTAGCGAAAATGAAAACTGGTATGTATGCAGTATTGTTGTGCAAGCCAGACCAGAAAAACTCAGCCTAGTCAAAGAAGCTATTTTAGCTATTTCAGGTGCTGAAATTCATGGTGAAAAATCTGAAGAAGGCAAATTGGTGGTTACCCTTGAAAGTAACCGTCAATTAGCGTTAGCGGATCTTATGGATGAAATTAAAGATATCCCAGGAGTAATTGTCGTGTCTTTAATTTCTAATTACTTAGATGAAAAAAATAAATAATTTAGGTATACATGCCATTTTTGTATATTCTAAAAAAATTCAACAACGAGT
>BNJT01002341.1_pt1 | contig 99731 bp, 163 predicted proteins | sample 8540491 | NCBI WGS metagenome assembly BNJT01 (sample SAMD00202455, study PRJDB9452) | human saliva metagenome | host: Homo sapiens | reverse complement strand
AAAAAGTTGTATTAGAGTATGCACTGAATGGTTTTAACAAAATTATACTAAGTTAAATATACTATATAGGGTAGATAGGAGTGAAAATTGTGTAGGTGCAAACCATGCAGCTGAGACGTACGTTTTATGTACACACGAAGTGTTAGATAAACCTATAAAGGAAATGAAGTTGTTGTATTTGATAGTAACTCAAATATCAGTTTCCTAGGATGTGGAATAGCTCTTTCGGATAGGTGGACAAACAGCAGGGACCAGATGGATCATTTTATTCTTCAAAAGAAAAATTAGGAAGCGTGTTAAAAGCTACTGAAATCCACATGGAGACAGGTGTACAAATATCGATTTCGATAAAATTGTGTATGCTACCGGAAAGTAGATGGTAAAAAGTATGAAGAAAAGCTATGATGAAACCAGTTTTATCTACAGGTTCTTCCTCAGTAGACTTACCAATCGTTGGAAAAGAAATTTAGAAAATGTTCAATATGTAAACATCATTCCAAAATGCACAAGAAGTTATTGATAAATTAAATGTAAATAAACCTGACAAAAAGTTGCTGTTGTTGGAGCAGGATAATGGAGTTGAATAACCGCAGAAGCTTTCAAAACGTTGTAGTGAAGTATACTTAGTTATGCAGCTGAAGGTTGTCTTATCTACTTACTATGATAAATTATCGAGAAAATGATGCTCAATTAGAAGGGAAGTGAATTAAACTTGAATATGGACAATTAGTAAAAGAAATTCATGAAATGGAAAGTTGAAAATAATCACTAATAAAGGTGAATTCCCAGCTGATATGTATAGTCTCATGTGCTGGATTTAGATTCCAACACAGACTTAGGAAAAGATAAATTAGAATTATTTAGAAATGGTGCTTATGTAGTTGATAGAACCTTAAAAAACAAAAGTTTAAAATGATGTTTTATGCTATAGGAGATCAGCAACAAAGCTACGGCCAACTCTATTGGTGGTACAACCATATCGCTCTGCAACAAATGCAGTTGATCAGGAATAGTTGTTGCTCACAATAGCCAGTGAACAGCTTAAAAAGCGATAGGAGACAAGGTTCTAACGAATTTCAATCTTTGGATTAAATATGGTTTCTACAGGACTCCCATTTTTGAAAGCTGGAAAATTAGGAATTGAAGTTTTAGGAAACAACTTTCCATGATTTACAAAAACCCGAATTCATGGAACACAATACGAAGAAGTTATATACTGTAGAATTGTGTATAGAAAAGATAATAGTACAATTGGAGCTCAAAATGGCATCTAAATATGATATTTCTCATGGCTATGCATGTATTCTCATTAGCTATACAAGAATATAATCATAGATAGATTGAATTGCTGATATTCTATTTCATCACTTCAATAAACCATATAACTTGAGACATTGTTGCAATCTAGTGCAAATAGTAAATATAAATTAATTTAAAATTTTTAGAGACCATTACAGACTGACCAAAAGTAAAAAAAAATAGTTCGTTACTGGAGGATTTTAGAAAATTTCTTTGAGACGGAAATAATTTCCTGTTATGTATAACGGAGCTTGGTTGAAGCCTATGTTTGTGAGCTCCACAAAGGCTCTTTTCAACATTATAGGACGTCGCAGTAATCTTATTAAAAATTATTAGTTATTTACCTAAAGAAAATTTCTAATGATAAATTATAATGTAACTTACTTATTTTTAACTTTTAGATTAAAATTTTAATTTCTAATAGTCTCTTTTTATTTATTTTTTAATTTTCTATTTTTATTTTTTAAATTAATGATAAAATATAGAGAATAAATATTTCTAAAAAGTAGGTGGATTTTGAGTGGAAAATAAAAAATTAATTTAAAAAAATTTCTGATATGACTTATATATTAAATTCTCCTTTCTATGTCGATGTAAAGGTGACAACTTGGAGATAGAGTGAACACAGCTGAGGCTAATATTGTTGAAGAAGTAAAAGAAAATATTGTTATTCAGGGATAAAAATTTAGAAGATGGTGAATACACATGCCCTATTGATGAAAAAGACAGGAAGTGATAAGACAAAAGTGTCATACAGCACAACATATTTTTTTCTATTGAAGCCTTATAATAATAATTTTGATTAAATACTGTAGGGTTTTAGAATGGCTAAGAATATACAACTGTAGATTTTGGCTCTAAAAGATATTTCAAAAGAAGAGAAAAGTTAGAAGAACTAGTAACAAAGATATAAAGGCAGATATATGAGAGTTGAAGAAGAAATCATAAATGAAGAGGTGTCTAGAATTTGAAAATCTGGGAAAGGCTTATAAAAGAAAAAATAAAAAGGTGATGTAAGATTTATAAAATTGGAGATGTTGATATCTGTGCTTTGCAGTTTTCATGTTTCAAGAACTTCAGAAATAGAAATCTTTAAAATTATAAATCATGAAAATATAAAGGAAATTATACTAGATTCTATTTTCTAGCAGGAGATAGAGCTAAGAATGACTACAATAAAAATATGATATTATAAAAAATTAACCATTACTTTTTCTTGTAAAGATGATGAAAATCTTAGAAAGATAAACTAAAAGAAAAAGGTTAGTATGTTGAATTAAAATCTTAGGAATGACATGTGTGAACTTATGGCAAAAGATTTTGAAAATACTTTATTGATTATAAGATTTTAAAATTTTAATATACAATGAAGATGAAAATTTAGTGAATTTTACCTAAATTTATAAATTTAGATAACTTCATTATTAATTGATATAACATGTTATATTTTTAATAATTAATATTTATGACTTCAAGGAAATCATCATAAATATTGTTAAGAATTTTCCAATATCAAAGGTGAGGAGGTAAAAAACAAAGGAAATATAAAACTCCTTATGCTATATATTGTGAAATGAACTTATAGAAATAATAAAAAGGAATTGATAGCAATAATGTAATAATGAAAAGTAATATTTTAAATTTAACCTAAGAGGAGTTAACAGAATTCTTTTTAGTGTTCTTTGTGGACTAAAAAATTTATGGAAAAGAAGTCTTTATTTGGCTACATAAGAAGATTATCAAAATTTGATGATATGACAATCTTTCAAAAGATAGAGAAATCTTAAAAGAAATGCCCATACCATTTTTTCAATTGAAGCATCAAGTTTCAAAGTTAGATAAAGACTGAAAAATTCCTTGTTTGAACTTAAGATAAGGGAACGAGAACTGTCTTTTTAAGACATAGAGATTCTGTGCAATAAAGAAATAAGAAATTTGTGTATCATCCGTTGGTCAGTTCTGTAAAATGTAGTTTGTGCAACAGGACAAGGTGGATATATGGAGAAATCTTTCAGTAAGGAAATTTTAAACCGTTTAATTTTCCGCTGTTGAAAGAAGACTTAGAAAAAAGATTGCTTTCCAAATAACCTAGTGTATTTATGGGTATGGGTGAACCCTTTAAATATAGATAATCCATTCACAGCTTTATCTATAATCTCAAATGAAAATGGAATCAATATTTCGAAAAGAAAATAACAATTTCAACTTCTGAATTGTAAGTGGAATTGAAAAGATTTTATTGAAAAAATCCTATAGAATTAGCTGTTTCTTCTACACAGTGCTATAAATGAGAAAAGAGACCAAATAATTCCAATAAATAAGAACTTCCCACTGGAAGACTTATCAGCTGTTTTAGTTGAATATCAAACAAACTAAAAGAAGAATTACTTTTGAATATATTTTAATAGGATAATTTAAATAGCTCAGAAGCATGCCAATGTTGGCAGATTTTATACATCAATTCACTCATGTGGTAAATTTAATACCATATAATGAAGAAGGAGGGAACATAAAAGACCTTCTTTATAAAAAAAAATCGATAGATTCTACAACTATCTTAAAAATGTTAGAAAGGTAAATGTAACTTTAAGACAAGAAAAGGTAGTGATATAGATGGTGCTAGGACAACTTCTAGACAAAGAAAATAAAAAAGGGACAATTAAATAATGAAAATTATTTGTTATTTTTATTGAAACTTATAGCAGTTTTAGTTTGTTGTGGGAGCTTTAGGAGTTTTTGCAATAATTGTAAAATACAGACTTGAATTACCTAATATCTAAAGTATGGCGAAGACTATAAACCTCAGATGGCTACTACTATCTACGATAAAAACAATAATGTTGTAGATGTTTTGTAGTTGACTCAAGAGATGCTGTAAAATTAGAAGATGTTTCTCCTTATGTAAAAGAGGCTTTTATATTATTGAGGATAAAAAGTTTTACTCTCACCATGGTTTACATTTTAAAGGAATAATAAGAGCTGTACTAATCAACTTTTTAAAAGGTAGTTACTCAAGGTGGAAGTTCTATTACACAACAACAAGCGAAAATGCCTTCTTAACTCCCTTGAAAGAACATTTTCAAGAAAAGTAAAAGAAGCTATTTTTAACTTATCAAATTGAAAGAACTTGTTCAAAGATGAAATTTTAAACATATCTTTAATGAAATACATACTTTGGTTCTGGTTTTATGGCATAAAAGCGCAGACCCAAGCCTAGGAAAAGATCCTAAAAGATCAAACATTGCAGAAGTTGCCTTACTTGCAGCAGCATACCTAATAGACCACAAAAATAGTGACCCAAATAGAAGTTTAGAAAATGCTCTTCATAGACAACAACTGCCTGAAGAAATGTTTAAAGATGGAAGAATAACTAAAGAAGAATATGAAGAAGCTCTATAATATAAATTTGAACTTGAAAACGAAGAGAATGTAAAGAATGTTCCAAAAAATACTTATCATCTATAATAGAAGACCTAAAAAGCGTATAATAACCCTGAACTTACAAATAATAGTTGAAAACGACAGACGGCGGAGGATGAACAACGCATATTTCTGGTTTAAAAAATATATAAGCAACTATTGATTTAGATTATCAAAAAGTTGCAAGGGATACTTAATGCTTATCCATATTTTAAAATAAGGATATAAACGGGAGCTATGGTTACTTTTGTGACCATTTACAGGTGGGAATAATATCTATAGTTGGTGGTAAAACTTTAAAGCTGAAAACTTTGAGGAGCTAATATGGCTAGAAAGTACTAGACCATCATTTAAAACCTTTGTGTACCTAAAGCCTTAGTAACAGTTGGATACGAACCTATTCTGTTGTAGTAAATGACTTTGTGGCTTATGGAAAATAAATCTAAGAACTTTGATGGTAGATACATTTAACTCTACTTTAGTAAACTCTTTTAAATTTATCACTAAATATCCCAGCTAAGTTAAATTAATGGATGCAGTTACTGTTGATGCTTTAAAGAAGAAATGACTACAAATTAAAATTGACTTCTGGTTCAAAACTTGACAACTGTTTTAGGTCTCTGTTGACAGTACTCCAGTAAATACAGCAGCAAACTTCTCAATTTTTGTCAATGTGGACAGTAAAACCCAATATAATAAGAGAAAATTAGAGACAATCAAGATATTCTTATCTATATTTGCAGATATTGAAAAAGTAAAAAGCTTTTGATAGTGTTGATGTAAGTGTAATAACAGCTATGTTAAAATCTGTTGTAAGCAAATGGTACTGCATACAAAAAGCAAGAGTTTATGATAGAATCAGGTAGACCTATACAACAAAGGTGAAAACTAGGAGACAACAAGTGAACACCGAACAAGCTTGGTTTGTTGGTATAACTCCTGAATATAAATTCTGTTTGCTATAGGTAGAGACGACAATAAACCTATGCATGGAACATGACTGAAGAAGTGGTGTTGCTCCTGTGTGGGCTAGATACTATCAAACTCTTTATAAATAAAGGACTATACACTCCAGGTAAATTTGAATTCCTAGAAAACTATCGAAACTGGAGACCTAGTAAAAACAAAAATATGAGATATCTACACTGGTTTGTTAGATGGACCTAATAGTAAAGAAATGGTAATTTAGAAAGGTAGACCGCAAGTTGAAAGCGCAGCAAACATAAGAAATGGTATCGCTTCGCGCTATTTTGGTTTTAGAAGCTACTGCAGGTGGTGGAGTATATGTAGACACTTCTTCCGATGGACTGATAATTGATAGTGCTTCAGGAGGCTACAGGCTGATGGTCTTGAAGGAGGATCATCAGAAAATTCAGGTGGAAAACAATGTAGGTCATCTCTGCTCCTTCTTGGACAATCTGGACAAGTTGAAACTAATAAGGAAAAGATGGTGACAACTCTAACTAATAGACTTATGGGAGATTAATATGTCAATAGTAAATGAAAGAAAATCTGGACCGAATGAAAAACAACTTGAAGCGGTCAATAGCACTGTTAAAGGTCCTGTTGTAATAGTAGCAGGACCCGGACACAGGTAAGACTAAAAACTCTTGTTGAGAGAACTGTTAATATCCTCATCAATGAAAAAGTAGAAGCCATTATGATAACTACTCTTTACAAACCAAAGGCAGCCAGAGAACTCTGGAACTTAGAATAAGTGAAAGCTTAGAACTTGAATCAGATAAAATATAGATATAAGTGATATGTATATAGGAGACCATGCAATTTCTATATGGACAAGACTTGTGAAGAGAATATAATTTACTCTAAGTTTTTGACAATTTCGAGGCTTATGAGTGGAGACTATGAGCAACATTTTTCATTTACTCAAGATTAAAAGAATATAAAATTGGAAGAGTTATCAAAAGTTTTGCTTTTAGATAATCTTTCTAATACTAATGGAAAATATCAAGAGATTGGGCTAGAAGTTCTAAAGAATAAAATAAATGATTTAAAATGAAAAATGCTATAGATATTGAGAAATATACAAACAAGTGATGTTTGCTATAAAACTTCATAAAAAGCAGCTACATAAACTATATATAAAACAACTTTACGAAGCTAATATTGTTGATTTTTCCATATTTACAGAGAGTTGAATTTTTATGTACGCTTGTTATAAGAATTTTAGAGAAAATAAACCACGACTTTTGAATATATCATGAGTAGATGAACATCAAAGATAGTAATAAAATTCAGGAGAAAATATTACTTCTAATTTTCAAAACTAGAAAAGAAGAATATCTGTGCTTGTTGGAGATGAAGATCAATCTATATATAGGTTTAGAAGAGCTAGTCTCTGGATATTTCTAAATTTCCCTAAACATTTTGCTGAAAGATGAGATGCAAATTATATAATTTTAGAAGAAAATTAGCGATTCAGTAACTGATATGGTGAGCTTTAATAATAAATGGATTTCAGCTATAGATTGGCAAGGAAACAGATTTGATAAGAATATAGTATCTATGAGAGATACCAGATGTATTTAGGATGTTTTCATATCTCGGGACTCATGAGATGAGAAATATCAAAATACTGTAATTTTATATTAAACACAACACTAATAAAATTACAAACTATAATCAAATTGCAGTCCCTATTTGCAAATTCTCAAAACAACTCTGCAAAAGAAATTAGAAGTTGCTTTAAAGAAAGAGAAAATATAGAAGTCTATTCTCCTGGAACAAAAGTGAAATGTATGCGAAATAAAACTAACTTTAGGAATAATTTTAGCTTGTTTCAAAAATATTTCTTCCAGAAGATAGCAGTCAGATGAATACTTAACTGAATGCGTCAGATTTTTGCAAAGGTTAGCAAATAGATAGTGAATTTTAGCTTGGATAAAAGAAAAATTGAAAATATTTGCAGAAGAGAAAGTTTTCGACTCTTTAAATGAGGAATTTTCTATGAATTTTAAATTTCACTTACTATAAAAATGTATTAAACGAAGAAACTCCTGTTGATTCAAGAGCTAATCATAATTTAGCTATACTTAGTAAAATATTTAAGAATTTCCAAAAGTATAGTACATTATAGAAAAATAACTACTGAAGACGACTTTTCTGTAGTTAAATATCTTTACAGGCTATACTTGATATTTTAAAAAGAAATCAAGAGTTGAGTGAGATTTTCTCTGAGGGAAGATTATCCAAATGAATGTATCATTTTAACTATACACCAATCAAAGAAAGGACTAGAATTTCCCTGTTAGTTTATAGTATGTTTCATTGAATTCTGTAAGCCTCAATAGATACGAAGATGATGACGTATCAAGACAAACAAGTATCGATAGACTCCCATCGAATTCAAGTTCTAAACTTTCTTCTGGAAAATGATAAAGAAAATTTTGAAGTACAGAAAATTTTATGTAGCTCAGTGAGACCAAAAGAATTTATTAGTTTCTAAGTTCCTATGAAATGGGAGTATCTGAAATTTTAAACCTTTTCTTTTACTCAATTCGTGAGGTTAATAGCTTACAATTTGATATTACCGAAGTTAATTTCAGATGAAGTAACTCAAAGAAGAAGATGAAAGAAAGACCTATATCTTATACAACTGATGTAGCACCATATAGACATTGTCCTATGAAATGCACACTGATGAAAGAGAGGAAAGAATATTCAACTTTTAGTAAAAGATGATTTCAACTTTAGGATAATTACACATAAGGCATATAGAACATATCAATAAGTTGTTTTTACAGAGATCCTAGATAATGAATATATATAGAAAATTTAATAAAAGAAATATCTATAGATTTTCAAAATATGGAATTTAGACGACAACTTTTAGAAAAGAATAATGTCTATAGTAGAGAAGTACATTGAAGATGAAAAAGATAGCTTTGAGATACTATTAGGTTGCTTCAGAATTTTAGAATTGAAAGATGACTACATTCTATATATGGGCAGATAGATTTAATTTTAGAAGATGAAAATAGAGGCTGGATTACAGATTGATTTAAAACAGGTAAAGCTAATGAATTTGAGGTATTCTTCTAATTATCAGACAAATAGTTATCATTAGTATAAGTTATCGCTTCTGCATATGATAAGGACATCAAAAACTTATCTATACTATTTAGAAGAAGATGAGCCCTAAAAAGAAATACTTATTACAGATGAAGAATTGGAAGAAGATTTTATAATCACAAAACGACTCAGAATGACTTTTGCTAATAAATTTCTAAAAATTCTATAATCACTATAATATTTGTGGAGTTTGTGAGTTTAAAGTATTGTTGGGGCTGAATGAAAATAGTGCATTGTTTCAGAGGTTACATCTAGGTAAAGTCAGTGGAAATAGGGAGTATGTAGATGTAGAGGATTTCTTTTCTGCCTTTGAAAACTTCATTGCTATGTAAAGGTAGAAATAAATCCTGATGTTTGCATAATTGCTGGGGATATTTTTGATAAAGAGAGCCATAAGTCCCGACAGCTACTTTCCTAAAACTGATTTATTTAAAGAATTGAGAAGCTATGTAGAAGTGATAGCTATTGAGAGGAAATCATGATAATTCAGCTTTAGAAGATCTCTTGGTTAGAATATTTGCATGAGACAATCTCTTTTAAAAGTTTTCCTATTTCAATAAAACTTCGAAGAAGAAAACTGCTAAAATAGAAGATATCAATTTTTATCCTATTGGCTATCCTGGCTTCAAGATAGATGCAGTCTTTGAACAAAAATTTCTAAAAGATTAACCCAACAGCAATGAAGTTATAGTTCATAAGCAGGAATTTGGTGTGGAGAAAATACTTTCCTGGGCTTAGCATCTACTTTGTATACTAGATTTATTTAAAGATAAGGCTATATATGCTATATACATACACCTTTATTCACTTATCCTAAAGAAAACCTTTCTTTTTTGTGCTAGGTTCTTGAATTCTATCGCTCAAATGAAAATTCAGATAGGCGCTATTTTTTCTATTTGATACTGATACTTTAGCTTATGTTGTGTCATTGAAACTAAACATAGGAACAAGGATAAGCAAAGTTTTTCTGTTATACCGATTGTTGCAACGATAGAAACTGAGTTTGAAAAATTTGCTTACAGATTAAACCTACAGGTGGGAAGAAATTTTAGTTATTCTATGGGAGCAAAACAATGACTATATAAATACTGAAAAATTAGGAAATATTGCTGAAAAGTAATGGTGCTTTAAAACCCATATTTGACAAAATATTTCTTGAATATAAAGAATAAAAGCAATGTAGGAAAACGTGCTAGTTTCTAACTGACATCTGAAATAGAGAAAACTTAATTGATAGTTTTGGGGAATTTGAAAAGACGACTGCAAAATAATTTCAACACTTTAAAAGAGTTATTTCGTAGTGATGATGAGGATTCTTTTATAGAAATTATTTGAAAATCTTGAGGAAATGTAAAAATGCTAATTAAAAAAGTGTTTAGAAATTACCGTCTGCATTCTAATAAAGAATAGAGTTTAGTTATGAGCGAATCGACCTTGAAAATGAAAAGGAAAACTTCTACACTTGAAGCTATAAGTTCAGGATGTTTAATATAAACACAGAACAGGTAGATAAGAGGAAAACTATATAAATGTAATAAACAAAATGCTAAGGTTGAAATAGAACTTACGGCTAATGATATTTGATAAAGACTATTTACTAACACAACTTTCAAGTCAAAAAAACCTAGAAAAACAAAAAATCATAGATAAAGAAACAGAGATGTGTATTCTAGCCTATGATTTAAACTGATAAAGAACTACTTAGGAACAAGTAGGCTTTGAAAAATCTATGAAAATATAGTTATTAAGTAACAAAATGAATTAATAATGTCTTTGTGCTAACCCCGGTGAAAGAGAAAATATTTATTAAAATTTTTACCGATACAAAGACATGTGTGAGTTTGAACACGTAAGAGATTTATATAAAAAAGGAGAGATGAGATTTCAAACCAAAATAAATTTTTCAAAAGAGAATATGGAAAAACAAGACGAAGTACACATCTTTGCAAAACGAAGAAGAAAGAGATGAATTTTAGAAAATAAAAAAAACAAGTTAATAGTTGAAGTAGATAATGAATAAAAAGATAGAAACTATAATAAAGTTATTAGAATTTAAAGAATTTAAGTGAAATTATCTTAATGAAGTTAATAAATTAAAAAAGATAGAATAACTTTAAAAAGAAAAATATATCTGAAGCAAAAAAGCTAAAAGCTAGAAGACATTAAAAGAATTGAAAACCTTATTTTGAATATTTAGAATCAAGAAAGAAGAAAGAAAGAAAGAACTTGATAGGATAGAAGACTAATGTGTTTAATATAGATAGTATTAGTTAGATGAAAACTGATATTAGCAACTTAGAAGAAAATATACTCTAAAAAATTTAGATAAAAAGAAAAACTAAAAAATGAAATAAGGACCTTGAAATTAAAGAGCAAGATTTAAGTTTAAAATTAAAAAGAATATGAAAATCTCCTAACTTTTAGAAAATTCTTGAGAAAAAATATGAAGAAAAATTAAAGCAAAAATTAAAAAGAAACTGAATTAATATTTTGAAAAGATTTAACTTCAAAAAAAAGACTTATTTGAAAATATTAATATTGATGATATTGAAAACATTTACTGCTTTTGAAGACTTAGAGAAAGAAATAAAAATCTTTAGAGGAAGACAAGATTGCTTTTGAAATTGAAATAAAGACTTTAAAGAATGCTAGTAATGAGCTTTCTTCTAAAATTTGTCCCTATCTAAAAGAAAATTGTGAAAATCTAAAAGATAAAGAAGTTGATGATTATTTCTCTCTAAAGAAATTTCTATAAAACAGAAGCTATAGAAGACTTGAGATAGAAGAAAAACAGTAATTCTAGCTGAAAAATCTCTCTTTGAAGAAAAGAAAAAGCAGTATTTTTGAACTTGATAAAACTATAAAAGAATTTAGAACTTTTCTTTACTGAAGAAGTGAATCAAAGGAAATAGAACTAAATATTAAAAGTTTGATATAGTATTCAACAACTTAATGAAAATCAAGAATTTCAAGATAGTTCAAGCTTAAAAAGAGCATAAAAAGGCTTAGAAGTTGAGCTTAAAAATTTAAACTTAGATGAAAAGAGAAAACTTAAAAATCTTATCGAAAGTTTAGAGTTTGAAAAAGAAAAGATTTTTATCAAAAGTTCAATAGAAAATAATCTGAAAGAAAATTGATGAATATTCTAAAAATTAAAGCAGATACAGATAAAAATATTGAAAATATCACTCTGAAATAAAATTTTTGAGAATAAATTAACTGAGTTAAAAACTTCATATAATGAATATATATATAATGTTTTTAGCAAAAGACTTGGAAAAACTTACTTCTAAAAGTAGAGAAAGAGTATTAGAGAACTTTATTCTTTTAAGATTTAATAAAATTCATTAAAAGAAAAAGTATTTTAAGCAGAAGATAAAATATATATAAAAATAGATGAACTTAGAGAAAAGTTTAATATTCTTAAGAAGAATTAAATGAAATCAGTAAAAATTAGGTTCATCTCAAGAAAAGATTGAAAACTTTAAGAAAATATTAGAAAAGATAGCTTCACAAGAAGAAAAACACATTGCTTGATGAATTAAAGAAGTTAGAAGATAAGTCAAATAGAGCAAATTTAATCAGAAATGAAGTAGGAAAAATGGTGTAGAAGCTTTGTTTCTAAATATATGCTTAGTGGTATCAGTACATACTAGCTTAAAATTTCAATAAGATTACAGGAAGAACAGAAAAGAATTGAGGGAGCAATGATGAAAAAGATAAGTATGTTCTATATTTTACTAGTAGGGCAAGAAAGAAAAATCACCTTTGGAGCAGTTATCAGGTGAGTGAACAAGTTTCTGTTGCAATAGCAATAAGAGGAACAATGACAGAATACTTCACTAACTCTAGGTTTATGATATTAGATGAGCCTACAAACAACTTAGACACTGAAAAGATTACTTGCTGAGTATATGGGAAATTTTAAAAATTTAGGACCAAAGCATAATAGTTACTCATGATGATACATTTAGAGGAAATGGCAGAAAAGATAATAGAATTGTAGAGGATGAAAGTAAATTATGATTTAAAGATGGAAGAAATTTTTAAAGGAAAATCACTGAGAGTGGAAAGAGATTACTTATTCATTCTTGTTGTGGTCCTTGAGTTCATCTGTTTTAGAATATCTAAAAGAATTTTCAAATAGATATTTTATTTCTATAATCCAAAATATAACTTTTGACTATGAATATTTGGCTAGAATGGACGAACAAAAGAAATGTTTAGAAAAATTGGACTATGATATGAATGTCATAGAGGAGTCTATAATCCAAAGGAAGATGATAAAAAGGTCTTGAAAATGAAAAGAAGTGGATAGAGATGCTATTCTTGTTATGATATAAGAATAGGAGAAACTGCTAAAAAGCTAGAAAGAAGAAGTGCTATGACTTTTTAGTACTGTTTTAAGTATAAGTCCAATGAAAAATGTAAAACTATATAAATGAGATAGGTGAAAATATTCTAAGGAATATGATATTCCATTTTCTGTTTGCAGATTTTTAAAGAAAAAATAGATATTTAAGGTCAGTACAAATTTTAAAGAATTAAATATGTACAGACAAGAATATTGTGGTTTGTGTGTTCTCTAAAGTAGAGAAAAGAACAAAGAGACAGAGAAAAAGCAGAAAAAGAAAAACAGAAACAAAATGACTAGCTTTTTCAGAGAAAACAGTGAGAGGAGTCTCACTTGTATTTTTAGTAATTTTTCTCTTATTTGACTTATAAAATTACTACTACAGCCCCTTATAGTTTTAACTATAATGATATCAACTAAGGAGTTCAGATGTTTGAGAACAGAATTTTCCTATCAACAAGGGCAATATTCTGGGTAAATAGTTTTCAACACTATTATTTTTAAGAATTTATTTTAATGAAAGTACTCATTTAGATATGAAAAATACTAAAAACTTTAATGACTATCGCTATAATATCTATTTGTAGAGAACTTGGATAGAGATTTCTGCCAAATATATCTATATTAGAATAAAATTCTGTATAAACTAGACTTTTCAACATCTAATAAAGGAACTTATAGAATAGTGAAAATGGAAAAATACTCAACAAAACTATATATGAAAAGTCTAGGTATGGGTATAATGTTCTATCATATCACTTTAGATGTGAATGAGAAGAAAGAAAATTCTTATTAGAAAAGAATTATTTTGAAAAATTGCAAGGTAAAATCTGAAATTAATATAAATATAAAAAGGTTGTCTTGGAATATGTTACGGAGTGGGAATGCAAGAATAGGGGGAATGATGATTCCTAGTACTATTAATATTTTTATTTGTTTCTATCTTTTACTTATTCAGATTCAGCTTTTTCTTATTCAAAGTCTGTAAATATAGATTTTGATATAGGATTATGATGGGATTGACTAAAGTAGATAATAACCAAAGATATAAAAGTTTTTAAATTATATTGATGAGAAATTTTAGCTATGAAGTTAAATATTCACATAAATTGAATATGGATAAGAGAGTAGTAGAATTCTTTTCGAAAAGGGAGATATTTTTACTTACAGAAGAACTTCCAAAGGAATTTTTAGATATTATAGATAACTCTATAAGAGTTGCTGTAAATAAAGAAGAAATTACAATTAAAAATATCTATGAAGACCCATACACTTTATGTAAGTATAAGTAAAATATAAGGAAAATTTAATCTTATTTATAGAAGAAAAATATGGTAAATAGAGGTAAAATAAAAATATCATCTCAATTGTTCTAAAAAGAGAATTAACAGATGATGAAAAATGACTTAATTTATTTGAAAGACAATAATAGTGGTGAATTTTTAAAAATATAGAACTTATTTTAGAGAGTGAAACCACAAAAACTTATATAAATGATAGGTTAGAATTTTTCAAGAAATTAGAGGTTTAACTGAAATAACTATTTTATATAAAAATGAGATTTCAAAAGTAGTTAGTAGAGTATACTGATGATAGTCGTATAAATTCAGTGTATAAAGCATACAGAAATGATAGATTTTCATTGACTGAAACATTCTTTAAAAAAATAAAGATATAGTTTTAGAAAAAGAGTATTACTATAATGAAAAATTAGCAAGAGAAATACCTATGAAAGATGCTTTAATTCATGGTGAAGTAAAAGATTACTATGAGAATGGAAAATAAGAGCAATCACCCCCTTTGTAAATGGTAATGTTGATGGTATTCTAAGAGAATATAATCAAGCAGGGAAAGTTATTAAAAGAAACTTTGTATAAAAATGGAAATAAAGTAAAAAGATAAAAATAAAATTATGATATAATGTATTAAATAAAAATAAAAAGGTGTTTAAAAATGAATTATAGAATAGCACTAATACATGGATTTTTAGAAAATTATAAAGACATGGAAGAGTTAGAAAATAACCTTATGAATATGGGTTACACAGTGGATAATTTAAATTTTCCACTAATCTCTTTTCCTTTCTTATTGACATGTCAATAGATATCTTAAAAAGTATCTTTTATCTTTAAAAGAGATTAATAAACAAAATGAAATTGTATTAATAGGCTTTGGTTTTGGTGGTGTCTTTAATAAGAGAAACTTAAAATTGAAGAAGTAAGTGGAATAGTGGATAAGGTAATCTTATTATCTTTCTCAATTAATGATTCTACTTTACATAGAAGATTAAAAAGAACTTTTCCTTTTTATTGATTTAATTTTTAAAACCACTTGCTATCTACTCTAAAACAAGAAGAGATAGAAGACGTTTTGACAAGGATATAGAAGTTGGACTTATAATAGGGAGAGAAAGTTCGGGATTCTTTTGCAAATGGCTAGGTGATTACAATGATGGATATATAGAAATGAAAGATGTCGCTTTTCCAGCTGCTAAAGATAAGATACTAATTCCTATCACTCACAATGAACTAAATAAGAGAATAGGAACTGCAAGATACATACATAATTTTATTGCAAAGGGAAATTTAGATTAGAGTAAATTGGGAGTTGAAATGCTAAATTTTAAAAGCCTCAGCAAAAATTCTTTTTAATATATTAAAAAGTAATAGTATGTGGTTTTCTTTATATTATTTTTCTTTTTATTTGCATAATTGCACTATATCAAATATATACTGAAAAAAAGATGGCTTTTAATAGAGGAATGGCTTTAATATTTCTTATAGTATTTTCTGTATTTCTCTCGCTTACTATGTGCAATCTGCTAAAAACTTTTTGCTTCTTTTGTTCAAAGAAAGTAAATATAACTGAAAAAAACTATTTGAAAGAAAAATATTTTTAAATCTTTTAGATAAGTTTGAATTTATCTTAAAAAAATTGTATTGAAAGTCATGTTAAGGGTTTTTAGCATATCTTTTTGTGTTTTTTTCTAATTGGAGTAAATATAGTCAGTGTTGCTGATGAAAATGCTAGAGATAGGGGAACTTTTCCTTTAGAAGCTATCCAATTTTTTTAACAGTAGCTGCACTTATTGCCCTACTTATCATGCTATTTAAAGATTTGAAAAATATATTTTTTTCCTTTCTGAAAAAAACATAAAGCTCTTCCAGCTTTTTAATAAGAAAGTTCAAAGAAAACGCAATAAAAAGTAAGAACTAAAATAAAAGAACAATTAAAAAAATTTTAAAGATAAAAAAATATAATTTTTAAAGATTTTCATAGCAAAAGTTAAAGATAGAATTTCATAGCTAAAAATATTAATAAATTCACCGAATTTCTAGAGGACAAGACAAATTTTTTTAAAAGAGAAAATTTTTTTAGAGAAAGATATGATATTTTCCTTAATCAAAAAAATCTGAGAAATTTCTTAATAGGAGCATATCAATTTTTTTATCTGCTCTATGTCTTTTAGCTTTCCATATTATTTTTTTATCTCTATATTAGGAATATTGATATATAAAACTTTAGTGTTTTTATTTTACTTATTTGGAGTTATTTTCACTCTTTTAATAGCTACAATAAGTTCATTCCCATATATCTTATTTCTATTCTTCCTTTAGCTGACATTTTATGGGCTGTTGTATATCATAATCTTAATTCAAAAGTAAAAAAATAAGTGAGTTACGAATGGAAATTTTAGATAAAAAAATCAAATAGAATGAGCCGAGTAATTGTTGGCGTGTTTGAAGCCAACTTGTTGGCAAGTTTTGCCGAAATTACAGCGAATTCTTGATTTTTTTATCGTTAAGAAATTTACTCAGTAACGAACTATTTTTACTTTTTATTAGTTTGCAACAACCCATTTTTTTATTTTTACTTTTATTTTACTTGAAGAACTTCATCACCAAGGATAATTTTTATTATCATCCGTTAATATAGCAGGAATTCCAACATATCCAAATTTCTTTGCATCATCAAATTCCTTTCTATTTTCTCTTAAAAGCTAAAAAAATTCTTTTTAAATTTTTTTCATACTTTCAGTGATATTTACAAATTCATATTTGTAATTAACCTTTTTCAAAAATATTCTTTTTGCTTTCAACACAATCAGGACAAAGCATAGATCCGTATACTTTTTGGCATTTTTACCTCCATTTTATTTGATATTTTAAATTATATCTTATTCTTATTAAAAAAATCAACTTTTATTTCTCAAATAAGTAAAATTTAAAGACTAAGTTAATTTTTTTATGTTATAATTATAAAATACAGAATATTAGTTATGGGAGGCTTTTTGTTATGAATACTTCTTTTTGTTTCACTAGATAAAAAAAGGCATTATATCACAATATTGAATATTTAAGGGAATACAAGCAAAAAGGAATTATTACCAGTTATAAAGGCTAATGCCTATGGTCATGATATGCTTTTTTAATTGCAAAGGCACTTTATGATTATGATGTAAAAGTTTGAGCGGTAGCTAGATATTCAGAAGCTGTAAGTATATGTGAATATTTTAAGACTCTTTTCTATAGATGATTTTAAAATATTAATTTTTTTGAATCATTAATAGATGATTACTCTCTTATTGAAAAAAATATCCACAAATTTGTCCAACTCTTAATAGCATTAAAGACTTAAAAAAATGCTTTTAGCTAACAATATATCAATAGATAGATTATCATTGAAAATTGATTTTTGGCTTTTGGTAGAAACGGAATAAAAATCTGAAGAAGTTGATGAACTTAAAAAAACTTAATTAAATACAATAGCTTAAAATTTTTTTAAGTATTTTTTTCACATTTATTTTCAGCATCATATACTGATGGTTTAGAAATTATCAAAAAAATTCACAGACTTAGTTAATATGTTAGGTAGAAATAATTTTTGAGATGATACATCTTCAAAATGCAGCAGGAATTTATAATTATGATGTGGATATAGTTACACATATAAGAACAGGAATGTTAACTTATGGTCTTCAAGAGGCAGGATTCTATGATTTAGATATGAAACCAGTTTTTACAGGGCTTATTGGTTATGTTGATTCTGTAAGATATGTAAATGAGCTAGACTATGTTGCCTATCAAGAACTATCTTCAATAGACCCAGGAACTAAAAAAATTGCAAAAAAATAAAAAAATAGGTTATGGTGATGGTTTTTTTCAAAAAGCTAACAATAAAACTACTTGTCTTGTAAAGAAGAAAGAATATGTTATTTCACAAGTTACTATGGATAATACTTTTTATCGAAGTTGATGATAGAGTCAATGTTGGAGATGAAGTGCATTTATATCATAGACCTAACGAAATTAAAAACAAAGACAGGTTTTTAGTATGCTTGAACTTTTTAATAGCTATATCACCTCTGAGAGTAAAAAAAGAATTTTTTTAAAGGAGAAGAAAAACTAGATAATGATATTACTTTTTTTAAAAATCAATAATTATTGGTATTGCTAATATAATCCCTCGGAGTATCAGGAGGAACTTTAGCAGTTATGTTAAATGTCTATGATCCTATTACTGAAAAAGATAGGAAATTTCTTTTTGGTTGATAGAAAGACTAAGCTTTCTTATTTTTTTGGTATTTACTTATAGTATTAGTAGGAGCAGCGACAGGAATTTTTCCTCTTTGCCAATATTATTAAATATTCTATAACGAATTACCCTAAGATAACAGTCTCTGTCTTTACTTTTACTTATATTGCCATCTATTCCTTACATAGTAAAAAGGGCTAGATTATAAAAAAAGAAAAAAATATCTTAGCTTTTTTTGCTGTGGAGCAGCTCTTATGATAATTTTTTTATTCTTTTTAGGTTTAAAAATATGGAGATAAAAACTACAGGAGCAGTGACTATACAAATAGCTAAAGGAGTTTGTTTTACAAGGGACTTACTGACTAAAAATTGTTCATCTGTGGAATCATTGCTGCAGGTGCTATGATAATACCAGGAATTTCTGGTTCACTATTGCTTATGATGCTAGGAGAATATTATAATGTTGTATATTTAATTTCTTCTTTAGAGCATCTTTAAAAGAGAAATCTTTTTCAATATTATTACCTTTAATTACTTTTAGCAGTAGGGGTTGGAATAGGACTGGTTGCTTTCTCAAAAAGCTATAAATTATTTATTAAAAAAATCATAAAGAATTCACTTTGTTTTTTTATAGAAGGAATAATAACTTTCTCTATAGTTCAAATGTGGTTAAGTATCTAATAGATTAAGGAGATTTTTAGATGAATCCAGTATTTTTTTAAAAATTAGGTCCTATAGAGCTTCATTATTATGGACTTATGTATGCAATAGCATTTTATGTTGGTATAACTCTTGGTAAGAAAAATAGCAAAAAGAAAGAAATTTTGATGTTGAATTAGTTGAGAATTATGCTTTTTGTTGCTATTATTTCAGGTTTAATAGGAGGAAGACTTTTACTATGTACTTTTCAATCTTCCTTATTATTTAAGAAATCCTCTTGAAATTCCTGCTGTTTGGCATGGTGGAATGGCCATACATGGAGGAATAATCGGTGGAATAATTGGAACTTTTATCTATGCAAAGATTAAAAAGGTTAATCCACTGACATTGGGAGATTTTGCAGCGGGACCATTTATATTAGGGCAAGCAATTGGTAGAATAGGTAATTTTATGAATGGAGAAGTTCATGGAGTTCCAACTTTCACACCATTTTCTGTAATATTTAATTTAAAAACCTAAATTCTATGAATGGTATTCATATTATCAAAATTTAGATTTAATAGAAAAAAATCAAAATATAAGGAGCTTGTTCCTTGGGGAGTTGTATTCCCAGAAAGCTCACCAGCAGGAAGTGAATTTCCTAATTTAGCATTACACCCTGCTATGCTTTTATGAAATGGTTCTAAACCTTATAGGTTTTTTTCATAATTTGGTTTATTTTTGAGAAAGAAAGAAAATAAAGCACCCTGGTTATATGTGGTGGTGGTATATCATAATCTATTCAATAAATAGAATAATAATAAGTTTCTTTAGAGTTGAAGACTTGATGTTCTTTAATTTTTAGAGCACCTCATGTAATAAGTTTTATTTTTAATTGCTATTTCAATTTTCTTTTTGAAAAAAAGGAAATAAAAAAATATTATAATTTATTGACAAATTTAATAAAAAAATGTTAAAATTCATTAAGTAAAAGCCATCAAGAGAGATTGAGGGACAGGCCCTGTTGAGATCTCAGCAACCTGCACACTGTGTGTGGTGCTAATTCCTGATAGATGGAGAATGATTATTAAAATAACATTTCTCTATCTGGATTGGATAGAGTTTTTTTATTGTATTATTATTTGTTTTAATTTTTTTAAGGAGGAATGAATGAAAAAATTTTACATATTTTTCATCTGAATTTGTATCACCTGGGACACCCAGACAAAGTTTCAGATCAAATATCAGACGCTATTTTTAGATGCTTGTTTAGCAGATGACCCTAACTCAAGAGTTGCCTGTGAAGTATTTTGTACTACAGGTTTAGTTGTAGTTGGAGGAGAAATAACTACTACAACATATATCGATGTTCAAGAAATTGTTAGAAAGAAAATTAATGAAATTGGTTATAGACCAGGTATGGGATTTGACTCTGACTGTGGAACTTTAAGTTGTATACACTCTCAATCACCTGATATTGCTATGGGAGTTGATGTAGGTGGAGCTGGAGACCAAGGAATAATGTTTGGTGGAGCTGTTAAAGAAACTGAAGAACTTATGCCTTTAGCACTTGTTCTATCAAGAGAAATCTTAGTAAGACTTACTAAAATGATGAAAGCTGGAGAAATTGCATGGGCAAGACCTGACCAAAAATCACAAGTTACTTTAGCTTATGATGAAAATGGAAATATTGACCATGTAGATTCTATCGTTGTTTCAGTTCAACATAATGAAGAAGTTTCTCATGCTGAGATAGAAAAAAACTGTTATAGAAAAAAAGTTGTAAACCCTGTTTTAGAAAAAAATATAAATTAAATACTGATAATATCAAATACTATATCAATCCAACAGGAAGATTTGTTGTCGGAGGACCTCATGGAGATACAGGACTTACTGGAAGAAAAAAATTATAGTTGATACTTATGGTGGATACTTTAGACATGGTGGAGGAGCTTTCTCTGGTAAAGACCCTTCAAAAGTTGACAGATCCGCTGCTTATGCTGCTAGATGGGTTGCTAAAAATGTTGTTGCAGCAGACTTTTGCTGATAAATGTGAAATCCAATTATCTTATGCAATAGGAGTTGATAAACCTGTTTCAATAAAAAGTTGATACTTTTGGAACTGCAAAAGTTGATGAAGATAAAAATTTCTGAAGCAATAGCAAAAAGTATTTGACTTATCTCCAAGAGGAATAGAAAAAAAGCTCTTGAATTAAGAGAGGGTAAATTCAAATATCAAGATTTAGCTGCTTTTTGGACATATAGGAAGAACTGATATAGATACTCCTTGGGAAAGACTAAATAAGATTGAAGAATTGAAAAAAAGCTATTAACTTATAGGAAAGTGATGAAATGTTAAAGAAATTTTCAGAAGCTCAAGAAAAAAAGGCTATAACTATATGCTATTTATAGAATTGGGATATTTAACTTCAAAAAAATAATTTATCTAGCTTCCAAGTAAAAAGCTGTAACTATTGAAGGATATTTTGAAACAATAAAACAAATATATGACTATGTTGAAAAATATAGATTTCGAAGAAACAGAAGAAAAAAAGATGGAAGATATGAGTGTGAAGTTTCTAATATCTATGATGTAAGTAGAAAAAAATATTTTTATAAAAAAATGAAGAGCTTACATTTACAGAAGTAGATGACACTGATATAGTTGATAGAATTGTAAATAAAGGTCCTAAAGAAATTGTTGGAAAAAAAGTAAAGAATTTTTTTAGAAGAAGATTATAAATAAAATAAGGGCGTAATGCCCTTATTTTTATTTTTACATATGCTAAGAATTTTTTTCAGATAGTTCATGTCTTCCATGAGCAAGGTCGAAGAATTCTTTTTTTGTAGTGCTTTAGTTATAGTTTTATCTCCATTTCCAACTACTATATCATCAACAGAGTAAACAGGGAGTAACTTCAGCTGCTGTACCTGTTAAGAATAATTCATCACAGATATATAAAAAGTTCTCTTGGTATAGCTTGTTCTACAACTTCATAACCTAATTTTTTTGCTAATTGAATAACTGTATCTTTTGTTATTCCTCCAAGTGCAGAAGAAGCTAAAGTTGGAGTTATTATTTTACCATTTAAAACAACAAATAGATTTTCTCCACTTCCTTCACTGACATTTCCTAAATAGTCAAGAGCAATACCTTCTTCATATCCATTATTAAGTGCTTCTAATCTAATAAGTTGAGAACTTAAATAGTTTCCTCCAGCTTTTTGCAAGAGAAGGTAAAGTATTAAGAGCAGGTCTTCTCCAACTAGAAACTTGTACTCTTATTCCTTTGTTAAGAGCTTCTTCTCCTAGATATGCTCCCCAAGCCCAAGCAGCTATTGCAACTTCCACTGGACATCTTGATGGAGTAACACCTAATTCAAAATAACCACGATAAGCTATTGGACGGATATATCCTTGTTCCAACTTTATTAGCTTTTTACAGTTTCAATTATAGCTTGTTCAATTTCTTCTATTGTATAAGGAATTTCCATTCTATATTTTTTTGCAGAGTCAAAAAGTCTTTTTAACATGTTCTCTTAATCTAAAAGATTGCTGGTCCATTTTCTGTCTTATAGATTCTTATTCCTTCAAATACTGAGCTACCATAGTGAACTACATGAGATAAAAATATGTATATTAGCATCATCATGTCCTACTAATTTTCCATTCATCCAAATTTTTTTCTGTGTTTATCATTTCAAAATACTCCTTAAATTTTTTTAGTTGTACTATAATAACTTAATTTTTAAAAAAATCAAGTTTTTTTGAATTATTTTTTTCAACTTTTTAAAGGCTCTAAATGAATTTAAAAACTGCAAGTATAGTAACTCCTGTATCAGCAAAAACTGCCATCCACATATCAGCTATTCCTAAGGCACTTAAAAATAAGAGCTAGAACTTTTAATTCCAAAAAGCAAGAGCCATATTTTGCATTGCTATCTTCATAGTCTTTTTAGAGCTTTTTTTATAGCTGTTACTATCTTTACTAGGTTCATCTGTCATAATAACTACATCAGCAGCTTCTATTGCAGCATCAGAGCCCATAGCACCCATAGCAATACCCTACATCTGCTCTAGCAAGAACAGGTGCATCATTTATACCATCACCAACAAAAAAATTACAGAGCCTTTTTGATGTTTTTATTTTTCTATTATTTCTTCAAATTTACTTACTTTATCTTGAGGTAAAAAGATTAGAATAAGTTTCATCTAATTCTAAGTCTTCTCCAACCTTTTTTAGCTACCTTTTTCTAAGTCTCCTGTAAGCATTATATTCTTTTTTTAATTCCTATATTTTTTTCAATTCTTTTTATTGCTCTTTTAGCATCTTCTTTTATCTCATCAGAAATTACTATATAACCTGAAAAATACATTATCAATCTCAACATAAAGTATAGTTCCTACATCAGTCACAGAAATATCCTTTTGGAAGATTTATTAATTTTTTTCATTTCCAACAAGAACTTTTTTTACTATTTATAATAGCTTCTATACCCTTACCAGAAATTTCTTTAATACTATTTATAGATGTACTATCAATCTCTTTATTATAGTATTTTTGTATAGACTTTGATATAGGGTGGTTTGAGCCTGATTCAGCACTAGCAACATAAAACATAAATTCATTTTCATCTATATTTTTATCATGGACTACAACTTTTTGAACATTGAAAACTCCCTTTAGTTAGAGTTCCTGTCTTATCAAAAACAACTGTATCAACTTTTAGCTAATGCTTCTAAATAGTTTCCTCCCTTTATTAATACTCCTGCTTTTGAAGCTGCACCAATTCCACTGAAAAAGCTAAGTGGTACAGATATTACAAAAGCACAAGGGCAAGAAACAACTAAAAATGATAGAGCTCTAAATACCCACAATCTAAAATTATATTCTCCACTTATAATAGGTGGAAGTAAAGCTAATAATATAGCTAGTCCTATAACAATTGGTGTATATACTTTTGCAAATCTTGTGATTAATCTTTCTGATTTAGATTTTTTAGCTGCTGCATTTTCAACTAAATCTAAAACTTTGTTAACTGTGGAATCAAAGTATTCTTTTGTTACTTTTGCTGTGATTAAACCATTTATATTGATACAACCACTTAAAATATTTGCTCCTTCTCTTGCTTCAACAGGAACTGATTCTCCTGTTAATGCTGAAGTATCAAGGCTTGTTTCACCTTTTATTATAGTTGCATCTAGTGGAACTCTTTCACCAGGTCTTATTTCAATGATTTCTCCAAGCTCTACTTCATCAGGATCAACTCTTTGAGTTTTATTATCTCTGATAACATTTGCATATTCAGGCTTTATATCCATCATAGCAGCAATAGATTTTTCTTGATTTATTAACTGCATAACCTTGAAACAATTCCCCTATTTCATACAAAAAGCATAACTGCAACTGCTTCTGGATATTCTCCTATTAAAATAGCTCCTAAAGTTGCCACTGTCATTAAAAAAATTTTTCATCTAAAAAAATCTCCTCTTTCTATCTTTTTTTAACAGCAAGTAAGACTGTATCTTTTTCCCACTAAAAACATAGGCTACAAGTATTAATATAAGTTGTAGTGCTTGAGGCATTCTTATAAATAGAGTTAAAGTAAACAGTATAGCAGAAATAGCAATAATTATTTCTTTTCTTTTTTTCATAATACACCGACCATTCTATTAAAAATTTGACTATGCTTTTTACCATATTTACATCAGGTTCAACTTCATTCACTAATTTCTTTACTTTTTTTCAACTACTTCTTCCATATTTTTCACTTTCAAGAGTCATCTTAGTTGTCATGAAGTTTACCATAACTGATTTAACTCCTTCTAATTTTCCAACTTTCTCTTCAATCTTAGATGCACAATGAGCACAATTCAATCCTTCCAATTTAAAAAAACTTTTTTTCATATTAATCCTCTCCTTTTTTTCTTCTTGTATATGTACTAAACCTTGTTCAAAAAAATTTCTTTTTACGTGATTATCTGCTAAAGAGTAAAGAACTTCTTTTCCAGATTTTCTAAACTTTACTAAGTCTGCTTCTCTCAAAGCTCTTAATTGATGAGATACAGCTGATTTTGTCATATTTAAAAACATTGGCTATATCACAAACACACATTTCACTTACATCTAATGCCCATAAGATTCTTATTCTTGTACCATCTCCTATAACTTTAAAGAAGTCTGATAAATCTCCAAGAATTTCATCATTAGGAAATTCTTTTTTTACTTTTTCAACAATTTCTTTATTTACACTATCGCAATCGCAAGAGTTTACAGGTTTTACTGATTTTATTGCTTTCATAGTTTCACCTCTTTTATATTAACAATTGATTATCTATTCAACTGTATATATTATAATTGAATACCTATTCAATTGTCAAGAACTTTTTTTATTTTCATAAAAAAGAGAATTTTTAAGTTTTTATCCTCAAAAAAATTCTCTTAATTCTGTCAAGTCATAGTCTAAACTTTTTTTATCAACACTATTTGACAAATAACCTTTAATAATCACTTTTTTTATACCTAGGTGCAACAAATCCTAAAAGACCAATTTGTGGAATATTCCACTCATTAGCTAAGTAGATAGTACATCTAATTTCATCTCCTATAGAACTTCTTGCCAAAAAAACTCATATCGTGCTATTTCTTCGTTATTTGAAATTCTTTCAATATTTTCTACATAAGCTTTTTTTGTAAAAAAATGAAGAAAAATTCATTCCAAACAATATCAACATCAGCTACTGATAATTCTATTTTTTTAATCCATAATTTTAGTCCAACTTTACATCTCTTTTTTTCTTGCCTGTTTCATCAGCTTTACAAGTTTTTTTGTACTTCCCTTTACTAAGAATCCAATCTTTATTATTTAAGCTATCAACTTTACTAGATAAAAATTTCTTTAAATTCAGTCATTTTTTTCTAGAAAAATATTTACATGCATTTTTCAAAAAAATATCTAAATTATCCATATCAGTAATTTCCTTTCCAAGTTGATAAAAAAATACCTTATATCTTCATAACATACTCAATAATATTGTAAGTATGGTCTGCTATTCTCTTATAGTAATTGATGATATCTAGGTAACCTGTATTCAATCTTGCAGGTATATTCTCAGATCTAGAGAAATGCTCTCTTTTTACTTCTTTATAGTAAGATTTCAACTCTTGATATTTTTTTAGACCTGTTGAATATAGTTCTTTTTTTCACCTGTTTTTTTACTGCTCTACTTATATCATTAAATAGTTCAACAGAAAGAGAATGAAGCTTGAATATCATCTTTGGCTCTAGTTTCATCAAGGTCAATAGAGTTTTCATAAAGCATATATAGTCTATTTGCTATTCTATTTTGATAGTCACCAATAGTTTCATACTCATCACAAGCTAATAAGTTCATTCTAGTATCTTCAATTAAAGATTTACTCAAAGATTTACTTAATAATGAGAAATTTGAATCATAAATTTCTTTTTCATATAAATCTAGTTTATCTTCAGCTGCAACTATTTCTTCATTGTATTTAGCAATTTTTTTCTTTTTTTCTTTTAATGATTCTTCCAATTTTAAGAATACATCATCTATCATAGTCACCATAGAACTTACCTCTATTTTTGGTTTGATCTATGATTACATTAGGGTAAAGTCATTTTCAAAGAAGCAAGCTTAGTTACTCTTTTGTTCATCTTCACCTGTATCTTTAACAATGTATAATAGTATTTTTATCTAGTAGCCCAACAAAAAGGTATCAAGATAATTACGTTAGTTATATTAAAAAAATTGTATGAGCTGCCGCTATTGCTGCTCCCATATGATGTACAGGATCAACAAAAATTATTTAAAGAATTTTTAAATAGAATCTAAATATAGAAGTTACCCAAAGAACTCCTATTAAATTGATAAGTGTATGGGCAAAGGCTGCTCTCTTTGCATTAGGTTTAGCTCCTAAGGAAGCTAGAAAAGCTGTTACTGTTGTCCCTACATTTTCTCCTAAAACTAAGGCAACTGCTGCTTGATAATCTATAAGCCCTTGAGATGCAAGAGCTATTGTTATACCAATAGTAGCTGCTGAAGATTGAATTAAAGCTGTTATAATTGCTCCTACCGCTGTTACTTTTAGTAGACCAAAGTATGAGTCAACCTTAAACATCTTAAACATTTCAATGAATTCTGGCATATCTTTTAAAGGACTAAGGGCTTGGCTCATAAGTTGTAATCCAAAAAATATTAATCCAACTCCAATGATTGCACTTAGATTTGTTCTAGCCTTTTCCTTTTTCATAAACATATATAGGATAGCTGCTGCTCCAACTATTGGAAGTCCATACTTACCTATATCTAAAACTAGTAACCAACCTGTGATAGTTGTTCCTATATTCGCCCCTAAAATAACTCCTAATGCTTGTTTTAAAGTTAAAAGCGAAGCATTTACAAAACCAACTGTCATAACTGTACTAACAGATGATGACTGCACTAAAGCTGTTATAACAATTCCAACTAGAATACCTAGTATTCTATTATTAGTTAAAGAAGCTAAAATCTTTTTTAACTTTGGACCTGCTATTTTCTGCATACTTGTTGACATGTGTTCCATACCATACAAAAAAATAGACCTAAACCACCGATAAGTTGTAATATAATTTTTTTATACATGATCCTCCAGTAATTCCTTTCTAAAAAAATAATTATTTTACACATTCTTTTTCTATGCTATATTTTTTTAACAGATAAAGGGGTTTTGTATGACATTTTTTTGCTTCTCTTAATCCTTCATCACCAAAAATCATCTTCTCTATTTACCAATTCATAACCTTGCCATTCTTCCTGTAAATATATCATATTTATTGCTTGATAACTTCCTATATAGTCAATTAAAAGCTTTTTTTCAGTATGAACTAATACCATTTTATCGTTCAATGCTTCTCCTAGACTATAGGCAATAATTTGATTATTAACTTTTTAGAAAAACCACCTTTGATACCTAAACTATCATAATTTTTTTAAAAAGTTGCATTATTCCTTCATTTTCATTTTTTTAGAATTTCTCCACCAAACTCTGAATGAAGTTTATACCATTTTTTTCTTGAAAAAGCAATTACTTCTCCTATATTATCCTTACTTATACTTTCATAAGAATATTCATAATTTTTTTCTAAAATTAGCTACTCTATTTTTTTCTTCTTAGCATAGTGTCTACCCTTTAAAGTTGATAGACTTTCATAAGAATAAATATAGTCCTCATAATCTCTTTTCTCTTGTAAATTAAAAATCATCTTTTAATTTTTTTCATACCAATATTCTGTAAAAATAGTGAATAGGTACATTTTCCTCTATGATATTTTTTATTTTTTCTTTCATAGCAGCTATATTTTCAGGAGTATCATTTTTAGGGATAGGCATATAGTAATATGCCTCACCCATATACTCACTTCTGATAGTCAAAACATCATTTTCTATTTCATATTCTGTGTTTTCACCAAAGCTCCATAAGAAAAGATTAGAAAAACTTAAATCACAGATTTCAAACCTATTTTTTGTGTATTCCTCAATAGTGTCTTTGGACTCTATTGTTAATTTTTTCCACATAATTTCTCCTATCTATTTTGCCAACTTGTAAATAGCTTCTACATATATTTGAAGAAGTTTATCAATTTTTGAGATCTCTAAATATTCATCTCTTTGGTGCATTCTATCTTCTTGTTCTGGAAGTAAAGCTCCAAAAGGCAACAGTGTTATTTGCATATTTAGCGTAAGTTCCTCCACCAATTGCTACTGGTTCTGCATCTTTATCTCCTGTTAAGTCTTTATAGATATCCATTAAAGTTGAAACTAAGAAACTATCTTTTTGGTACATATAAAGGTTGAGTATTTGAATGTAATACAAATTCATATCCGAAAATCTTCAGTATTTTTTTCTTAATAGTTTCTATTATTTGTTCATTTTTAATTTTAACAGGGATTCTCATATCTAACCAAATTTCAAGTTCATTATTTTCTAAATTAATTTTTTTCCTAAGTTTAGAGTTAATTCTCCTGTTTCTCCATCAGTACATTTAACTCCAAAAGATTCTCCATCAGTTTCCATTTTTTTACAAATTTATCAAAGAATGTAACTATACTTTTTTTAATTCTTCATTCTTAACTTCAAAATCTTTTTAAAAACTTCAAAAAGAGCTGATACTGCATTGTATCCTTTGCTTGGATATGCTCCATGAGCTGGGATTCCTGCTGAAACTACTTTATATGTATTTCCTTCTCTTTCAAATTCAACTTTATTTTTTTGTTTCTAACTTCTCCAAGCATATCTACAGGAATTTCTCCATTAGCTTTGTTTTGGAACAGAGTTAAAAAGCATTTCCACCTTTTTATTACTACATCTTGTAAAGTGTTGAATTTTTTTTCTTTATTTTAACTCTTACACTTCCTTTTTTTCTGCATAAGTTACAGGGAAACTTGAATCTGGTGTGAATCCTATAGTAGGTTGAGGCATTTTTTTAATTCCCCAAAGTAATATTTTTAAACAAGCACTTCCACTTTCTTCGTCTGCTCCTAATATCATTCTAACTTTTTCTATTTAGTTTTATTCCTGCATCTGCTATTGCTTTCATAGCAAATAAAGAGATTATAGCAGGTCCTTTGTCATCTAATGTTCCCTCTACCAAAGATTTTTCCCATCTGCTATTGTTCCTGAGTATGGAGGATATGTCCAGTTATCTCCTTCTGGTACTACGTCAACATGAGCAAGTATTCCTAAAGTTTCATCTCCTTCTCCCATATCAATATGCATAGCATAGTTATCAAATTTTTTTCTGCTTTAAAACCAAGTTTTTTTAGCTAAGTCCATAAAATGATCTAGTGCTTTTTGCAGGTCCTTCACCAAAAAGGCATTCCCAGGTAATGGAGCTTCCTTAACACTTTTTTTACTCTTATTGCATTTTTGAATTTCTTTTTACTACCTCATCTTTGTACCCTAATACTTTTTTTCTTTTTAAATCCATTATAAACCCTCCTATTTTTTTCTATTTTCTATTTTTATTTTTGTTTATTTTTTTCACTAGCAGCTTCTTGTATTCCTCTATATTTTCCATATAGGTATCTCACATATTCATATTCAAATGGTGAATTTGTTTGATAATAATGGAAAATCAATATTCTTTCTCATATCAATTCCTCTTAAAGCAGTTACAGGGGCGCTTGAAGTACTAAATAGCTCCATTTTATTATATATGTCTGTCTGTCCTGCTACGACAGAATCTGCACCCATACCAAAAGCATCTCTTAAATATGTAGGTCCTAGAATTGGTAACACTAAATAAGGTCCTCTTCCTACTCCATAATGAGCTAGAGTTAATCCAAAATCTTCATAAGGCTTTGGCATTCCCATTTTAGAAGCCACATCAAAAAGTCCTCCAAGCCCTAATATAGCATTCATAGTAAATCTTCCTAAAGGCTCTCATTGATTTTTCTTCCCTTTAAATTGAAAAAGCTGAGTTTGCCATAGTATTTAAAACTTTTGCATTTTTGAAGAAACTGCTTACTCTATTTTCAACAAAATCTGGAGTTATAAATTTATATGTATTCACTATAGGTGTTATTATCAATCTTTCTATTTGATAGTTAAAATAGTACATTCTTCTATTAAATGGTTCCCAAGGATCATATTCATCAGCAATAAAATTGCTAGAATTAGTAACAACATTAGCAGTCTCTGTACTAGATACTTTATTGACATCGTTTGTATTAGTACAAGAAACTAAACTAAGGCTTAAAAATACTTAACAGTAACAATTTTTTTAATTCTCATATTTTAAAACCCCCTCATTAACAAATTTTTACCATTACATCTACATTTTCTTTGTAGAACATATTTCCACAGTGTCCACCTCTTGGATAAAGAACTAGTCTATCCTTAAATACATCTTTTAAAAAGGCAATATCATTTTCATTTAAAAATTAATTCATCTGCATTTGTTACAGCAGCTATTTTTAGGAGATGTTCTAAGATAATCTTCTATTATTCTTAAACTTGCTCCTTTCTTTAAATCATCTATATTAAAAGCTTTGACTAGACTTTTTGATAATATGGTAATCCAACTTTATTAACATAGTCTTCAAAACTTGCAAAAATTTACTGCTCTAAGATAAGGTCTCATATTAGTAAACTTAGTTAATTTTTGCTGTAGGCTTTGTATAAACTCCACTTTTTGTTAAGATATCTGAAAGGAAGTTTAAATCATTTGATGTCAATCTAAAAAGCTAGTCCTATATAGGCTTTCTTTTTCTGCTTCAGATAGAAAAATCTCCCTTTAACTATATTGTAAATAGTTTCTGCTCCTATATTAGCATATTCACTTTGTCAATCCACTTTTTAAGTCTAGCTAAAGTTGTATTTAATAATTTTTTTCTATACCTTTCTGTTTTTACCTCCAGTATAGTCATCTAAATATTTATCTAATTTTACAGCTGAGTCATATAGTTCTACAGGAGGGTTAACCATAAATACTCTTTTTAAAGTTAAAATGCTTTTTCAGTTTCATCTATATATGATAAAACAGCAGCATTAGTTCCACCTAAACTATAACCCATAATATAGAAATCTGTAACTTCTACTTGATCTTTGATTTTATCATAAGCAAGCTTCATAGCCTTATAAATATCCTTATTATCTTCCATAAGCAGTCCTGGCATAGCATTAGAGGATGCTGAAATCATAAACTGTTGACTCATTTGTGAGCTAATAGCAATAGTATGATATCCTGCTGTATGGAATATTCTTTGCATGAAACTTTACTCTAGTTGCACTATAATCAGAACCTGTTCCTGCTAGAACAAAAAAATTAAAGGTGCTTTCTTATTTTGATTGTTTACTAAAAGAAAAACTTTAAATTTATCAGCATACCAAAAAGCATCTGGTATATCTTTTTTATCCTTTATTTTTATATCATAGACTTTTAATGGTATTTCTTCCATAATTCCTTCTGTCATCATTGTTGAACTTCCTATAATTGTTGCCGAATAGGGATCTTCTATTGGAAAAATTATATGAAAAATGCAGTCAATGATAATAGTAAAAAAACAACACTACTTTTACTTAATAATTTTTTTTCAAAACTACCTCCTTTAAAAATAACGAAATTTGATTTGTTTCACTTAAACTTGAAAATTGCTCCAATACTTTTTTTAACTTATCTGCCACTGTCTGTGACATCTTTGTTCTTCTTTTTAAATCTTCAACTGAAATAAATTTTTGCTTCTTCTCTTTCTTTAAGAATATTTTCAATTACTGCACCACCAAGTCCACTTATTCCAATTAAAGGTATTCTAATTTTACCATCTTCTATTTTTAAATTTTTCTACCTTCAGATAAATAAATATCTACAGGTAAAAGTTCTATACCTCTTGCTTCTAATTCTACCACAATTTCACATATAGCTTGTTCATTCTTTTTCTTAGGATCTAATTTTAGGTTCTTTAGATAGCTCTTCTAATTTTTTTGTTTTGCAAGAACTCCCTTACTCATAACTTCCATATCAAAGTCATCTGCTTTTTCTCGATAAGAAAGCTGCATAGAATGCAAGTGGCTTATGAACTTTAAAGTATGCTATTCTCATTGCCATCATAACATAGGCAACAGCATGCCCTTTTTGGGAACATATATTCTATTCTTCTGCAAGATTCTATATACCAATCAGGAACATTTTTTTCCTTCATCATATTAGAATAATTTTCCCAATTTTCAGGTTCTTTTTTAGGTTTACCCTTTCTTACAAACTCCATTATCTTAAAGGCATCACTATTATCTAAACCTTGATCTATTAAATAGTTCATAATGTCATCTCTCACCGTTATTATTTGTGAAAGAGTTGCTTGGCCATTTCTTACAAACTCTTGAGCGTTATTAAGCCAAACGTTTGTACCATGTGAAAGTCCTGATATTCTTACAAGCTCTGCAAAAGTTGTAGGTCTTGTATCTATTAGCATTTGTCTAACAAAACCTGTACCAAACTCAGGTATCCCATAAGTTCCTATTTCTGTTCCTATTTCTTCAGGACTTACTCCTAGTGATTCAGTTGATGAGAATATTTTTAAAGTATCCTTATCAGCAAGTGGAATATCCTTAATTTCCATATTAGTATATTCTTGTAAAAAGCTTTTATAGTTGTAGGGTCGTCATGTCCTAGTATATCAAGTTTTACTAACTGTTCATCCATTACATGATAATCATAATGGGTTGTCGTAGATTCACTTGTTTCATCATTAGCAGGTCTTTGTACAGGACAGAATTCATAGATAGAATTTCCTTGAGGAACTATTACCATTCCTCCTGGGTGTTGACCTGTAGTTTTCTTTGCACCTTGGCAAAGTCTACCCAATCTAATTATTTCTGCTCTTACTGCATTTAGATTATTATCTTCAAAATATTTTTCTTACATAGGCTTCAGCATTCTTTTTCTGCCAATGTTGATATAGTTCCTGCTTTTAAATACGTTCTCTTTACCGAAGAGTTCTTCACAGTATCTATGAATTTCAGATTGATATTCTCCTGAGAAGTTTAAGTCTATATCAGGGACTTTATCTCCTTTAAATCCCATAAATACTTCAAATGGTATTGAGTATCCATCTTTTCTAAGTGGAGCACCACAGTTAGGACATATTTTATCAGGTAAATCTATACCTACTCCTTCTTTTTCAATAAACTCTGAATGTTTACACTCAGGATTATCACAAATATAGTGAGGATATAGAGCATTAACTTCTGTTATTCCCATCATAAAAGCTACAAGTGAAGATCCAACTGAACCTCTTGATCCAACTAGATAACCATTATCCAAAGATTTCTTAACTAATTTTTGAGCTGATAGATACAGAACTGAGAAACCATTGTTTATGATGGCATTTAATTCTCTTTCTAATCTTTTTGAAACAATATCTGGCAAAGGATCACCATATATTCTATATGCCTTTTCATAAGTCATAGTTCTAACTATTTCTTCTGCATTATCCATTTTTTTGGTGGATAGAATCCTTCTGGTATAGGTTTTTATACCTTCTTCTACCATATCAGCTATTTTATTTGTGTTAGTTATAATAACTTTCTTTGGCTTCTTGTTCACCTAAATAACTAAATTCTTTTTAGCATTTCATCTGTTGTTCTAAAGTAAAAAGCCATTATTTACTCTATATTGTCTTGGATTATAAACAGTTCCACTACCATATAATAAAATTGATCTTATTATATCTTCATTTTCATCTAGATAATGAACATTTGAGCTTGCTGTTACTAGAATTCCAAGTCTTTTACCCTAAGTCATAAAAAAATATTTATTCATTTTTTTCAACATCTTCATAAGATGCTAATGAACCTGTTCCTTCTTTTTCTATAAGCTCATTATAAGTTGATTTAGGGTAATAATTCTATATAGTCATAAAAATTTTTGCTGTTTCTTCTAGTTTTTTTCTAAGTCATGTCTTAAATATAATTCTACAAGCTCTCCTGAATTCATAAAATGTGCACTTAAAGAACTTCCGACTATAAGTCCTTCTCTGTTTTCTTTTTAATACTGACTTTAGGAATTCTTGCTTTTTTTATTTCCAAAGTACTTTTATATGTCCTTCAGAAACTAATTTGTACATATTTTTTTTAAGCCTTCTTGAGTCTTTAACTTGCACCATAATATTTTTTTAAAGATTGCTTTTTTTAACATTAACTTCAAAACCTTTATTTATATCTTTAAGGTATTCTATACCTTTTTTTCTTTATATTTTTTTCTAAGAATATAATAAACATATTTGGCTGTTGCTTGCGAGTCATCTACTGCTCTATGGTGTTTTTCAAGAGCAAGTCCTAAAGACTTATTTAAATCTCCCTAGACCCATATTTTTTTTGAAATCTGGGAATAAGTCTCTTGCCATTTGTAAGGTATCAATTACAGAGCATTCCAAGTCTATATTTAAATATTCTTTTTATATCTCTTTTTATAAATCCCATATCAAAAGGAGCATTGTGAGCTACTAAAACTGCATCTCCAATAAATTCTACAAACTTTTCCTATCACTTCATCAATTTTAGGTTGATTTGCAACTTGTTCATTTGTAATACTAGTAATTTTCAGTAATATGATATGGAATAGATATTCCTGGATTGATAAGTTGTGAGTATCTATCAATTATTCTTCCAGCCTTTTATTTTTTTACAGCACCTATTTCTATTATTTTATTAGTATGAGAGTTTAATCCTGTAGTTTCTATATCAAATACTACAAATTCTTCTTCATCTATTTTTTTATCTTTAGGATTTGTAATCATAAGTGCTTCATCATCTATCATATACATTTCACAACCAAAGATAACTTTCATTTTATTGTCATCCTTTGAAAGCTTTTTAGCTGTCTTATAAGCTGCTGGATAAGAGTGGACAACAGAATAATCTGTGATAGCTATAGCCTTATGTCCATATTCTTTGGCTCTTTTTATAAGGTCTTCAACATCAGTTACTCCAACCATTTCACTCATTTTTTTGTATGTGTATGTAGCTCAACCATTTTTTTCTTCTGCTGTATCTTCTTTTTTTAATAACTTCTTTTTCAATGATATTTAGTGTATTTATCATTAAAGTCTTTTTCATTTCCAGCATAAGTATCCATTTGAACTTTTCCACTAAGTTTTTAAAATCTTTCCTTCTGAAATATCTAGATTATCATTTTTCATCTAGGAATATTTTTAGAAGTAAGAGAACTTTCTCCATCAGTTATTCTTATAGTTTTTTTAAAAGTTTTTTTCCACTTTTTTTAGTACCATGCCTTCTATAGAGAATATTTCTCCTTGAACTATACAAGGTTCTCCATCATATAGGTCATAGAAAATCTTTTATAGATATAACATCACCTTTTTATATCTTTAGTTTTTTTGAACCTCTTTTAAAAATCATTTTTTTAGCTTTATACACTTGAGTTTCTGTCACAGAATTTTCTTTTTATAATCTTTTCTCTTTCAGAACTTATAATATTTTGTTGTTTTTTTCCATATCAGCTTTTTATTTTTTTCTTCAACATTTGAAAAGCTCTTTTGAAAAAAATCTCCTACAGAAAAACATAATTTTATAGTCTTTTTAAACCATATTCTGCTAAAATACTTTCTATTTTTTTGAAGAAATCTTTAACTTCTTCTAACATAAACTTTATATGTTCATCATTAAGTTCTATAATTATATAATTATTTTTTTAATATATACCTTGTAAAAAAACACAAAAAGGACTTAGAGGTTGTATTCCTAGATTTCAACCTTTCTATAGCCCTAATTGCAATTGTTTTTTTATTTCTTCATCTTCTAATTTTTAATTCTTTATTTTCTGTTACAAACTCAATCTCTATTTCTCTACCAAATTTTTGAAAGAACATCTTTATATATAGTGTCGATATCATCTATACAACCCATACAAGATACTGAACAATTGAAAGTTATCCTCTTAGTCCTTGTATTTAAGAGGATATTTTTTTAATCTCTATACTTTTTACACCTAATTTTTTTCAAAAACTTCCATATTAGGTTCTATCATAATTTGCCTATTATTCATATCTATTCTCCAAAGCTCATATTATAAATTAGTTTATCTCTCCAAATAATCTATCTAAAAATTATTGCAACAGCTGCTCTAACTGATAAGTGATTATATTTTTGAATTAGCTCTAATTGGTTCTAATATATGATCAGACATAGCCATAACTTCATCAGTTAAGCCCCAACCTGTTCCAAAAAAAGTAAAAGGTAAGGTTTATCATCTTCAAATATTTGTTTAGATAAATTTTTCATAGCTTATGCTATTATCAAATATTCTAGCTGATGTTGTTATAATTAAAGGCTTTTTGTCCCTTCAATTCTTTCAATTTCTTCCACAACTGCTTCTATACTTTCTGCAACATCTGTCACTCTGAAACGCTTGTTCTCTATCTTTATTGTATTGACCACCCTGTACCATCTTGCCAATATCCTATTATTCTTTCTGTCAATTTTTTTGTGCATCAACAGGAACAACCAATCTATATCCTTTTTATTTCATAAGTTCCACAAGATCTTGATATATCATGGATATCAAAAATTTGTTACAGAAGTACAAACAATATCTTTATTTCTATTGTAAACTGGATAGTGAACTAAACTTAAATAAACTTTATTTCTCATTGTATATTTTACACTTCCTCTTTTTTTATCTCTTCTTTAATTTCATCTAATAGTTTTTCTAACTTAGTTAATTCTCTTTTTTTCAATCAGATCTCTTCTTCTTAAATAAGTTCTTTTTAGACTTTCTTTTTAGTCTCCACTCATCTATTTTTTTATGATTTCCTGATATCAGTACATCAGGTACTCTTAAACCTTTATATTCAGCTGGTCTTGTGTAATGTGGATAATCTAAAAGTCCATTGTAGAAAGAATCATTTTCATAAGAATCCTTTCTTTTATTACATCAGGTAAAAAGCCTTATAATAGTATCAGAAATAACCATAGCTGGAAGTTCTCCACCTGTTAATACAAAAGTCACCCTATGGATAATTCCATATCTACCTTATTTTCAACCACTCTTTCATCTATACCTTCATAATGCCCTGCTATTATAGTTAATTCTTCTTCTTTAGCAAGTTCTTTTGCTATCTCCTGATTAAAAGTTTTTTTCCTTGTGGAGATGTATAGATAACTTTTCCTGAAAGATTTTCTAGTGCTAAAAATAGTGGCTCTGGCTTCATAACCATTCCGTTTCCACCACCAAAAGGCATGTCATCAGCTTGTTTATGTTTGTCAAAACAATAGTCTCTAATATCAATAATATTTACTTCCACTGCTCCAAATTTTATTGCTCTTGAAATGATACTCTCACCCACAAAAGCCTTCAAACATCTTTTGGAAATAATGTTAAAATATTTATTTTTCATTTCTTTACCTTAGGTTCTTTCATACCTTCTATGGTATCAACTAACATTTTTTTGTTTTCAAAAATCAATATTTTTTTAATAAATACATCTACATCAGGTATCATAGTTTCAAAAGTCTTCACTTTCTATAACATAAATATCATGTGCTGCTGTATCCATAATTTCAGTTATTTCCCTAGATACTCATCATCCCTTTTACATCATAGACTTTAAAAACCCTAGCATATCACTTACTAAATGCTCATCTTCTCCAATTCCAACTATATCTCTTCTAACCTTTATAGCTGCATTTCTAATTTCAATAGTATCTTGTTTGTTTTTTATCTCTTCAAAAGTAAAAATCCATTTATTCGCAACAAGAGGTGCTATCTTTTTTTACAGTCAATAGTTTTTGTTGCTTATCTTCCAATTCCAAAATAACTTTATTTCCAACTAACATTTCTATATTTTGTAAATCAGAAATTACTTTTGACTTCTCCTTTTTAAAATGATGAGAACCTAAAAACTTTTTCCCTGCAACAATCATACTGACTCCTAATCTAAAAAAATTCAACACTTACATTAAGTTTATCTTTTACTCCAGCTGCCTGCATAACTCCTCTGATTGCATTAGCTGTAAGTCCATTTTTCCCTATTATTTTTCCCATTTCTCCTTTAGCAACACTAACTTTGAATGTTACATCTGAATCTAAAACTTCATAAGTTATATTTACTTTTATCTTCTGTTTCTACTAATTGTTTAATAATAAAAATTTAATAAACTTTCTAAATTTTCCATTTTTTTCCTCCGTTATAGAGTACCTTTCCAAGCACCCTCTTCAATAATTTTCAAATCTACCCATCTATTTCCTAAATCAATTAATACTTCTCTCATCATGTCTTTATAATCATCTGTTGAAATAACACTTATGATACCATTAGTTGAATCAAGAGTTCTTACAACTCCTGCTCCTTCCATAGGCTTCCACTATTTTTATTGATAAAGTCTATATCTTCTTTTTTTACTTTGTATTATAAATTCATAACTTTTTTTTCATCAACATTTAACCTCATCTACCTTCAAAAAAATATCTATAAGTTCAATAAATTTATCTATTGATATATTTTCTGCTCTTTCATTTTCAGATATTTCAACTTGATTTAATATTTCTTTTTATTTTATCCTTTTGAATATCCCTAATGTTGCTAGATTATTTACGATATTTTTTTTCTCTTATTTGAAAAAGCTGCCTTTTATATATTTAAAAGAATAAATCTTCTGAAATCTTGTTTTTTTGTATCTATCATCTTTATAGAATTTTATTGAGATAAAGGCTGAATCAACATTTGGAACAGGATTAAAAAAATTCTCTTGGAATAGTGAACAGATAGTCTGCTTCTCCATAGTATTCAACTGCAAGAGTTAAGATAGATCTTTCTTTTCCTGCTTTTGCACAAATTCTTTCTCCAACTTCCTTTTGAACCATAATATATGCTTCATCTATTAGTTCTTTATTCTCTATAAGTTTATTGATAATAGGTGATGTTATGTAATAAGGTATATTTGCAACAACCTTAGTACCTTTATTTAGATATTTAGTCAAGTCTACTTCCAAAACATCTCCCATTACAAGAGTATAGTTCTCTTTTGAAGAAAACTTTTTTCTAAGACCTGCTTCTAAGTCCTTATCTATCTCAACACAAGTTAATTTTTTTAGCTCTTTCAACCAATAGGTTTGTCAAAGCCCCTTGTCCCTGGTCCTATTTCTAAAAATCTCGTCATTTTCATCAATATTAGAAACTTCTATTATTTTATTTAAGATTTCATCTTTATTATTTAAAAAGTTTTGACCATACTTCTTTTTTTATGTTTAAAGTCCATTTCTGGCTCCTATTCAAAAAAACTACAACAGCTATATATGGTAAATTTCTATACTTTTGATCATAGTCAAGTCCATAACCAATTACAAATTTATCTGGAACATCAAAAACCTACATAATCAATGTCTATGTTTACCTTTCTTCTTTCTGGTTTACTCAATAGAGTACAAGTTTTAAGAGTTTTTCACTCCTTTTGATTCTTTAAAAATATCTTATAACATGCTCTAAAGTTAAACCTGTATCTATTATATCTTCAACGATTAAAAACATGTTTTCCTCTTAAATCTAAATCAGTATCTTTTAAAAATTTTTAACATCTCCACTACTTACAGTTTCACTTCCATAGCTAGATACTGACATAAAAATCTATTATAACTGGCGAATTTATTTCCTTTTACTAAATCACTTAAAAAAACTACTGATCCTTTCAATAGTCCCACACAGTAAACTTCTTCTCCAGCATAATCTTTTTTTCTATTTGCTTTAGCTAATTCCTTTATTCTATTTTCAACAGTCTTTTCTATCAATCAAATTTTCAATTCTATAGTTCACTGAAAAATCCTCCCTAAATAATTTATACTTTAATAATAGATTTTACCATTTTAACGAAATTTTTATCAAGATATAGAAGTTCACTTTTAAAAAGTCTTTGGAAAAAAATATCATTTTTTTGTTCTATGTATATTTTTTTCGTATATAATTTTAGTTTCAAATAAAAGATGAGATAATTCTGTATCAAATGAATAACTATCAATTAAATGGATAAAGTATAACTCAGGCATATATTCATTTTTATCTAGTACCTGCATCATTATCTTTATTTCTTCCTTTGCTATCCTTTTAAAATACCTCTTGAACCTCATCAAAATTTCCCATTTCTATATCATAAAGAGTCAATTTTGGTTCTGGCTTTACTAATTCTTCATCTATTTTATCCAATGTTTTTTTGACATTGTTGTATAACTTTTTTTCTAAATTTTTCTTTCTTTTACTCATTTACACCACCTTTATTTTCATTTTCTCTACCTCATTTCGTAAATTTCATAAAAAAATATTTTTACTATTAGAGTAACATTTATAACAGAAAAAAAGCAATTTTTTTTACAACAAAAAGAGAATTTTTAAGCTTTTTAATTCTCAAAAAAATTCTCTTAATTCTGTCAGATCATAGTCTAAACTTTTTTTCATCAACACTATTTGACAAATAACCATATTTTTTTTCAATCTACATAGCTTTTTACTGTTAAAAAAATTAAAAAAACTAATTTTTATTTCTATCTATTTAAGAGAGGTTTTTAAAAACTCTCCTGTTTCTAAGTTTTGAATACTTTTTATATCTCTTGTTATCATATCAAAAGTAAATTTATAGTTATCTAGCTGCCCATAGATTTCTCTTTTTTTCTATATCAGCATCCAATGTATCATTATTATATAAAGAACCATAGATATCTAGTAAATTTTTACATTCTAAATAATTTTTTTAATTTTATCCTTTGGAGAACTCCAATCTCTTCCTTCTGTCCTTTACAAAAGAAAAAAACCTATTATATTATCAGCTAAATCTACTATAACAACTAATTCCTTATATTTTTTTGATAAATAAACTTCTTCAAAAATCATCATAATATAAGTCATATCTATTTATTATTTCATCAGTTAGTGCTATTCCTACTTTTAAAGTATTATCTATTTGAAAAATTTTCATCAAATATTTTTTTATTAATAAAAACTTCTCCAAATATTAAATAAATAGTTACTTCTACATATTCATAAGGTCTATATGCTAATGAAAAAGTTGAACGCTCATATTCTGTATTACTATTATTTAATTCAGAGAAAAATTTCTTCTATAGTTTCTTCTAAATAAATATTTTTATATCTGTATTCCATCTTATCACCTTTTTTTATTTATTTAAAGAGGTTTTTACATACTCTCCTGTTTCCAAATTTTTGAATACTTTTTTTATATTCCTTGTTATTATATCAAAAGTGAATTTATAGTTATCTAGCTGCCCATAGATTTCTCTTTTTTTCTATATCAGCATCCAATGTTTTTACTCCGATATAAAGAACCATATATATCCTGTAAATTTCTACATTCTAAATAATTTTTTTAATTTTTATCTTTTGGATAATCCCATTCTTCTCCTCTTTCTTTTACAAATGAAAAAAACCTATTATATTATCTGCTAAATCTACTATAACAACTAATTCCTTATGTTTTTTTGACAAATAAACTTCTTCAAAAATCATCATAATATAAATCATATCTATTTATTATTTCATCAGTTAGTGCTATTCCTACTTTTTAAAAGTATTATCTATTTGAAAATTTTCATCAAATATTTTTTTATTAATAGAATTTTTTTCCAACTATTAAATAAATAAATACTTCTAGGTTCTCATAAGGTCTATAGAATAATGTAAAAGTTGAACGCTCATATTCTGTATTACTATTATTTAATTTATAAAAAAATTTCCTCTATAGTTTCTTCTAAATAAATATCTTTATATTTATATTTCATTTTATCACCTCTTTGGATTTACAAAAAAATTATATTTGCATTTTCTTTATTAGTAATATTATATTTATAATCTTTAGGATCACCAAAAAAACTATCTTATATTTACCACCATTTGTCCCAAATAGAATATAAGCTGAACCGTGAGTACCTCCACTATTAGTTCTTACACTTCCTATAGTCACCATTTTCCTTTTACCTTTTTCAAAGTCAACAGGTATCATAAATTTGTTGTTAGGTATTGAAAAATTTTTTTCCCCATTTCCTGTTCCATTTACTTTATCAGAACTTTTTAGGATTTAATCCTTCTTTTTCAAATAATTCTTTAATTTCTTCTGTTGTCATATTTTTTTAATTTAGCTATTCCTTCATCTGTCAATAATTCACTAAGATTTTCTACTTTCCCGCTTTTTAGGCTCTAATTCTTTAAATTTTGTTCCATTTAAAAAATGTATTAGGTTCATCTTTTTTTATTCCCGTAACATAGCTATCTGTGTTTGTGCTCTTCTTTTTGATACACTAGAGCTTTGAGAAACTATTTTTTTCTGTGTAGTGTCAGTCGTTTTTTTCTTTTTACTCCTGACTCATCAGTTATAACAGATGCTTTAGAAACTGATGTACTTTTTATTATTATTTGTTGATATAGTATTAACACTTGTTGATGCTTTTTGTGCTACTTCTCCTTCAGCCATAACTCTTGCATAATCAGAAAAAAATAGTACATCATTGGTGCTCCAGCACCTGAAGTAGCATTAAGAAGCATATATCCCTCTTCACCTAAAAAAATTCTTTTCCAAAGTTCACAGATTTCTTATCTCTTTGATTTGTTACTCCATAATAAACATCTTGTCCACTCTCAGCCCCATCTAAAAATGAAAAAACAGCTTCTCCTACACCATATCCAATAATAACTACACCTGCTATCTTTTGTGGTTAGTGTTGGTTCAGGTACTAAAAAGTAAAACCAACTCCTGTTTTTTATAAATACATATGAACCTGCTCCTCTAAATACTGAGCCTGTTAGACCAAGCATTCCATTTATTGCTCTATCAAAATCCATTTGGATATATTTATATTTAGATTGATAGCTCGTTCTAAATACTCTATCTTCAGAGGTTATAACATCTCCAACCTTTTCTCCAACATCAGCATTACTTAAATCTATTCCATCTGTTGTTAATGATATCTCACTGTTATTATCTTCTCCAAACTTTTTCTTTACATATTCATTTGCTGGTCTTCCTAAAGTTTCTAATCCCTTTTTCTTTATTTGTTTCATCTTCTGCTACTTTTTTTATCTTGTCTTCCTTCTAAAGCATCTTTTCCATGGGCTATTTCTTCTGTTAATGTTCCAAATAGTTCATTTATATCTCCTATTTTACTTACATCTATTGGTATTAATACTTTCCTATTTTTTTCTATCTACTATATAGGATGAACCTGTACTTCCTTCCAGAATCTTTTGGCATTGTATCTTTATCTAAGTATACCACATCAAAGTCTATCCCTATATCTTTTCCATAGCCCTTTGCTAGTTCTCTTACTGCTTCTTTTTAAGTCTTCTTCATTAATTGTTCCAGCTTTTAAACTGTCTACCTAGTTCTTCCATTCTTGAGCCTGTTACATTATAGAAACTTGTAACCCATCTTTTGAGCTCTTAGATTTTCAAATACATTTCTTTTTATCTTCTCCTAATGGATTCGATGTATTTTTTTACAGCATTTCCTAAATCTTCAACTTCATTTTTTTAGCTTTTTTGTAAATCTTCTTTAAACTTTTCAGGATTTTTTTATATAGCTAATTGTTTGAGATTCTACATTGATATTTGTTTTAAAAATCTCTATCTTCTGTTATCTCTGTCATTGTATCTAAATCTCTGTTTATTTCATCTCCAGAAGATTTTCCTATTTCTACATTCCCTATTACTGTATTCTTTGTTATCCCTTCTTGTTTTTTATCAGAATAATTTACTCCTATACTTGTTATTCCAGAAGTTGATACTCCTACTGAACCACCTGCTGTTTTTAACTTATCTACATTTTCTAAGTTATATCCTACATACTCATCTATTGATAGTTTTCCATTTTCAGTTGTTCCTATCGCAGAAGCTGTATTTTCTACCTTACCTACCTTTAAATTACTTCCATCTCCTATTATGAAAGTACTTGCATTATCTACAACTCTTCTTTCTCCATTTGTTTGTGAATAATTTGCACTTCCTGATGGCAGACCATTTGCTGATACACTTAAACTTCCACCTTTTGTACTTCCCTTTGTTGTAGATGTATTTTGTTTACTTTCAATAGTTAGATTTTCTATATTACCAGTAACTGTTCCACCTTCTTGATTAAATCCAGAAAGAGTCATATTCTTTGTATTATTATGTACTTCATCTACATTTACAAATCTACCATTTTTGGTAAGTAGTTCCATTGCTATTCATATTTGATTTAGAAGCTGAAATACTTACTCCATTAAATTCTGTTTGTGTTCCATCTCCATAACCTATAGTTACTCCTGTTGATATTCCACTACTTTTACCAGTAGATGAATATGAATTATTTAATTCAACAGCTGTCTTATTAATATTTTCTACATTGTTATAGATAAACTTAGTGTCTTGTGCCTGTGTTCCAACATATTCAACATTCTTTACATTATTGTAAGTTATACTTGAATTTTCATCTTTTTCCCCTTATTGTTGTTACAACTGCACTTTCACTATGCGAGTTTGATTTTAGAACTTGATTTATTAAATCCTAAGTTTACTCCTATATTCGCATAGAAATTATTATTTGCTTGTGCTGCTTTTTTTGATTATCTTTTCCAACAGTATTAGTTTGATTATTTTTTTATCATCATCATCGTCATCATCATTAGAATTATTTTTATTAACAGCACTTGTAGGAAGTTTTGTCCCTTGATTTGAAGCTAGTCCACTAACTATTCCTGTAACAGTATTAGTTGCTGAAGCTATACCTCCAAGTATATCTCCTGACTTCATTTGATTAAATGAGTCTACTCCTTGTTTTGCTCTATCTAATGCTTCTGATTTTATTCTTACAGATAAGTTTACTCCACTACTCTTTGATGATGTTTCTACTTCTCTTGTATCTTTTCTTGCGCCAAATTTTACATCACCATTATTTACAATAACTTTTCCATGAGTGAAATTAGTTGCTGTTATTTCTGCTCCCTTATTAAGAGTAACATTATCTCCTAATACTAGATTAGATTTAGCATTTGTTAAATCTTTTTCTTTTAACTTACTTTCATTTTTTTCCATAGCCAACAGAGAAACCTCCACTTCCTATGCTTGAACTAAATCCTTTTTTTCTTCTCTTCTAGCGAGTATGAACTATGAAGTTCATTAGAATCTGTTGCTAGTTTTCCATTTATTATAGAGTTATCTCCTAGAACTAGATTACTTCCTACAAGATTTACATCACCCTTTATTGTTCCTTTATTTTTCTACATAAAGGCTTCCTGCTGAATTTTTCTTCATTATGGATGATTTCTTTCTTTGAACCTGACTTTAATAAATCTTTATATGATGATTTTTTTATTTCATCTTCTTTATCTACTTTTTGATTCAATATTTAATTTATCTACATTTAAATCAGCTGTCTGTGTTGTTACTACTGAACCTGATATATTTAAATTTTTTTAGCTGTAACATTTAAGTTTTCTGTTTTAACTACTGAACCTAGATTTCTTTCAAATCCATAATAATTATATTGTCCGTCATTTTTACCAAATTTTTTTGTTCTCCACTTACTTGTTGAGATAGGATATTAATATTTTTTTACTATATTCTTAAACTTATTATAACTCTTAAAAATAATTCTATTGATTAATCTGATTGATATTCATACCAAACTATATCTTTATCAAGTTTTGTTATTTGTTCTTTTTGTTAATGCTTTTTCCTACTACTAAATTATTCTTCTTTGCTTCTGCTTTCTTTTCTTTTGGGTTTGTAAAGGTAGCATAAGTTATTATACTACCTTTACAACTAGATATTTATTCTGCTAATTCATTAGAAAATATCATAAACATTTTTTTATTTCTTTTTCCTTCTATAAATTTTTTTCTATCAATATTTTATCTATTATGTAAACTAATAGATATATACTAAAGGCTATGAAATACTCCCATTGAATTTGATATCTCCACTTTTTAATTGTTTTGAGTTATCAGCTTTTATTTTCTCTAATTGATAAAAATATAAAGTTTTCAGCTTCAAATCCTCTTTTTATTATCTAAAAATATATTAGGTAAATCTTTTATTTCATCATAGTCAAAAAAACGAATTTTTTTGTTTTTATCATAATTTTTTTATATTGTTGTCTTACATCATTTCTGTCACTTTCAGTAGCTATTATTAGTTCATTACCAAAAATTTATATCCTTATTTTTTTTATTAACTCGTCATCTATTAAAAATATATATTTCAATATCTATTGAGGCATTCCATTCTTTAAACATAATTCTATTATCTCTATACCATTTTACTAATAGACTATATACTAAATCATTATATATTGTACTTTTATCATAGTCTTTTTGTATCACAATCTTTAATTTTTTTAAAAATCTTCTGTATAATCAAGAATAAATACCATTCCTTCTTTTTTTCTTTCTTTCATTTTTTTCAAAGACTATTAAGTCACCCTACAATATCTCTGTATGTATAAGCATCTTTTCTAAATTTTTTTCATTATAATTCCAGAAATCCATTTCTTTTTTTGAACAATATCATAAAAAAATCACTCCAACTTTTTTTATTTTATCTTCAAAAATCTATAATCCATTTATTTTTTTAGAGTTTTCATATATTGCTTTTCTTTTACTTTTTTTCTGTTATAATTAATCTATTTTTGTAACATAAATATACTCCTTATTTTATTCTTCTAAAAAGTCATATAATGGTCATCAGTATAATATATTGAGCCATCACTACCTCTTACAAATCTTTTTATTATCTCTAAAAATTAGTAACAGGATCTGCTTTATTAATATCAAATTCTTTTATATCGAATTTTTAGTAACTCCATCTGCTTCATATTCAGGTAAAATCTCTCCTCCAAAAACGCCCATCATTTTCAAATCTTGCACCTGCATTTGTAGGTCCATTTTTTTCCATATTGTCCTATCCAACCATTCTTTTTCATATTTTTCCAAATACTTCTTTTTCTTTTGTCAGTTAGATTATCAAAGTTATCTTTTATTTGTTGTTCTTCATTTATTGCTCCTAAATCTTCATTTATTATTTCTCCAGAACTTGAAGAACTTCCTTCACTTTTCATAGCTTTTTTTCTCTAAACTTGTTTTAGCGAAATTAGTACTTGCTGTTGCTCCTACTCCAGCTGAATAAGCTTGTACTCCTATTCCAGCTACTGCTACTCCAAATGAAACCCCTCCAGTTGCTGGTGCAGCCGCAATACCTCCTTCTTCCATTCCAGAACCTATTATAGTTCCTAAAATTCCTATTACTGACATTGTAAAATGTCCAAAAAGTTCTCCATTCTTATATGCTAAAGTATTATATTGAAATCTCTTAGGAATTTTATATGTATTTAATGATAGATCTTCTCCACCTGCTTTTTAAAGCTCCTAATGTGAAGTCTCTTATAGTTTCATCTGAATTAGAAAGTATCGAATAAGCTCTCATATGAAGATAAAAACTGCTTATTAGTGTTTCTTCTACAAATTCATTAGTATTTTTTTCTTAGTCTCAATAACTTAAAAATTCATCTTATTAAGCCATGGATCTCTTTGTTGTGATGGTAAAATTTCCGCATAACCACTATTTCTATCATCTTGGGTATTTACATCTCCAACCTTTTTCTCCAACATCAGCATTACTTAAATCTATTCCATCTGTTGTTAGCTTTATCTTACTATTATTATCTTCTCCAAACTTTTTCTTTACATATTCATTTGCTGGTCTTCCTAAAGTTTCTAAACCTTTTTCTTTATTTGAATTATCTTCTGCTACTTTCTTATCTTGTCTTCCTTCTAAGGCATCTTTTTCCATGGGCTACTTCTTCTGTTAAGGTTCCTAATACTTTCTTTATGTCTTCTATTTTACTTACATCTATTGGTATTAATACTTTCCTATTTTTTTCTATCTACTATATAGGCTGAACCTGTACTTCCTTTTTGAATCTTTTGGCATAGTTTTTTTTCATCTAAGTATACTACATCAAAGTCTATTCCTATATCTTTTCCATAGCCCTTTGCTAGTTCTCTTACTGCTTCTTTTAAGTCTTCTTCATTAATTGTTCCAGCTTTTAAACTGTCTACCTAGTTCTTCCATTCTTGAGCCTGTTACATTATAGAAACTTGTAACCCATCTTTGAGCTCTTAGATTTTCAAATACATTTCTTTTTATCTTCTCCTAATGGATTCGATGTATTTTTTTACAGCATTTCCTAAATCTTCAACTTCATTTTTTTAGCTTTTTTTGTAAATCTTCTTTAAACTTTTCAGGATTTTTTTATAGCTAATTGTTTGAGATTCTACATTGATATTTGTTTTAAAAATCTCTATCTTCTGTTATCTCTGTCATTGTATCTAAATCTCTGTTTATTTCATCTCCAGAAGATTTTCCTATTTCTACATTCCCTATTACTGTATTCTTTGTTATCCCTTCTTGTTTTTTTATCAGAATAATTTACTCCTATACTTGTTATTCCAGAAGTTGATACTCCTACTGAACCACCTGCTGTTTTTTTAACTTATCTACATTTTCTAAGTTATATCCTACATACTCATCTATTGATAGTTTTCCATTTTCAGTTGTTCCTATCGCAGAAGCTGTATTTTTCTACCTTACCTACCTTTTAAATTACTTCCATCTCCTATTATGAAAGTACTTGCATTATCTACAACTCTTCTTTCTCCATTTGTTTGTGAATAATTTGCACTTCCTGATGGCAGACCATTTGCTGATACACTTAAACTTCCACCTTTTGTACTTCCCTTTGTTGTAGATGTATTTTGTTTTACTTTCAATAGTCAGATTTTCTATATTTCCAGTAACTGTTCCACCTTCTTGGTTAAAACCAGAAAGAGTCATATTCTTAGTATTGTTATGTACTTCATCTACATTTACAAATCTACCATTTTGATAAGTAGTTCCATTGCTATTCATATTTGATTTAGAAGCTGAAATACTTACTCCATTAAATTCTGTTTGTGTTCCATCTCCATAACCTATAGTTACCCCTGTTGATATTCCACTACTTTTTACCAGTAGATGAATATGAATTATTTAATTCAACAGCTGTCTTATTAATATTTTTCTACATTGTTATAGATAAACTTAGTGTCTTGTGCCTGTGTTCCAACATATTCAACATTCTTTACATTATTGTAAGTTATACTTGAATTTTCATCTTTTTCCCCTTATTGTTGTTACAACTGCACTTTCACTATGCGAGTTTGATTTAGAACTTGATTTATTAAATCCTAAGTTTACTCCTATATTCGCATAGAAATTATTATTTGCTTGTGCTGCTTTTTGATTATCTTTTCCAACAGTATTAGTTTGATTATTTTTATCATCATCATCGTCATCATCATTAGAATTATTTTTTTATTAACAGCACTTGTAGGAAGTTTTGTCCCTTGATTTGAAGCTAGTCCACTAACTATTCCTGTAACAGTATTAGTTGCTGAAGCTATACCTCCAAGTATATCTCCTGACTTCATTTGATTAAATGAGTCTACTCCTTGTTTTGCTCTATCTAATGCTTCTGATTTTATTCTTACAGATAAGTTTACTCCACTACTCTTTGATGATGTTTCTACATCTCTTATATCTTTTCTTGCGCCAAATTTTTACATCACCATTATTTACAATAACTTTTCCATGAGTGAAATTAGTTGCTGTTATTTCTGCTCCCTTATTAAGAGTAACATTATCTCCCTAATACTAGATTAGATTTAGCATTTGTTAAATCTTTTTTTCTTTTAACTTACTTTCATTTTTCCATAGCCAACAGAGAAACCTCCACTTCCTATGCTTGAACTAAATCCTTTTTTTCTTCTCTTCTAGCGAGTATGAACTATGAAGTTCATTAGAATCTGTTGTTAGTTTTCCATTTATTATAGAGTTATCTCCTAGAACTAGATTACTTCCTAAGACTTTTATATCTCCATCAATTATAGCCTTATTTTTTTACATATAAATTACTTTCTGCATTTATTTCTTGATGTAATTCTTCTGTTACAGACTTTCCAGTAAGACCTCCAAAACCTTTTTTTAGTCTTTTTGATGATAAGAATAGTTAATATCTTTTGTTGCTGCTTCCGTTATATTTCCCTTAGCTGAAATATTTCCACTATCTTGAGCAACTACATTGCTTCCTAGAATATTTACATCTTTTTCCACTTGTGATATTTAGCTTCTCTCCTACTATATTAGAAGCCACATTACTTGTTCTGTAATTAATAGTTTCTTCTGAGCTAGAACGTCCAAATTTCTTTTTACTGCTTTCTTTATAAGCGAAATATTCACTGTCTGTTGCTGACACTATATTTATATCTCCATCAGCTTTAATATTTGCTTCTCCTTTAGCAACTATATTTGAACCTTTAATATCAACATCATTTTTTTGCATTGATATTAATATTGTTACCTTCTATATTACTTGAGATATTACTTTTTATTATCAATAGTCAAATAATTTTTTTAGAATCACCACTATGGAAATATCTATTTTCTTCTATAGTATCAATATTAACATTTTTAGCTGTTATAGTTAAGTCTTCATCAGCTTTAACAGAAGCTCCACTATTTTGAAAAATCATTTTTTTGCATCTAGGCTTATATTTTTTTAGCTTCTATACTAGCTAAATTTTCACCTGTATTAATTCTATCTAAATCATGTCCATTAATTCTTAGAGTACTTAAATTAGAAATATCTTTTTGCACTAATGATTAAATCTTCATTAGCTTTAATATTTGCTCCTATATTATCTACTGAATTTTTCAGCTGTAATATTTACAAAAATTCCCATGTATATTTGCTTTTATTTGCACCAAGTAAAGACTTATTTATTAAACTATCTGTTGTAATAGAAATATTATCAGCAAATAAATTTCCAGTATTTTGTATATTATTAGCTTTTTATCGCTAAGTCTTGACCAGCTTCTATAGAGGCATTTTTTTATTTTTTTAATTTATTTAAAGTATCTTTTTGTTAAATATACCTTTAGGTATTAAAACTTTTTGACCATTGATATTTTCTTCAACATACCATATTATATTACTTTTTAATTCAGATATTTGTTTATCAGATAAAGAAACACCTAGTTTTAAGTCTAGCCTTTCTCTTTCAGAAATCGCATTATCAAAAAAATGCTTTCATTTGCTCTTTATCAGATTTATAGTTTCCTAGAAATCTTTGACCAGTAATCTCTAAAAATAGTTTTACTGATAAGTTTTTGTTTCATATATTGAATCTCCTATTATTTTTTTAAATCTTTATCAGGTGTAAATTTTATATTTTTAAATAGATAATCAGCGCCTATATATGAAGACTTATCAATAAATTTAACATTACTTTCAATAAAATATGAAAAATCCTTGAGTACTTCCAATTTTATCATTTATTTTAAAAAAGTCCTTTATCATTTTTTTAGGTAAAAATTACAAAGTCTTTTGTGTCAAGAAATTCTTTAAGTTCAAGATTTTTTTATTGTTTTAAAAACTATGTTTTTCAACATTTATATTTTTTTAGCACTTGTCTCAACCTTAGTTCCCATATTACTGATTGTATTACTAATGAATCCATTCCCTACTTCATTAGCTGTAATATTTAAATTTTCTCCAGCAGATATTTTAGCATTTTTTTACCAGTTCCTACTTGAGTAACTATCTTATCCTTGACAAAAACATCTCCCTTATCCCAAGGTTCCCCAACAAGAACTTTTCCATCCATAACATATTTTTTTCTTAATTCTATTGGATTTCTTGCATTTTCATGAAATTCAAAACCTCTTATGAATTCTGCATTTACTTCTATAGGAATATTAAGATTAATATTTTTTTACATTTTGAGCCTTTATATTAACATTTTTATTAGCTAAAATATTAGATTCTTTATTCTCTATATCATTTTTTTAGCTACAAGAGTAATATTTTTATTTGATTTTTATATTCCCTGCTTCACTTGTATAGTTACTTTCAATTTTGTCAACCTTATTTAAAATGTACAGTATTTAAATAGTTTCCTTCTTGCCAAGTCCATTGACCATTTCCAGATGGTGATATGAACTCTTCTCCAGGTCTACCGTCATGACGAATATATTTTACTATTCTTCCATCATCTTTTTACTATATATTTTCTAAAAATATTCTTTAACTATTTCTGTTGCCATTTCATTATATTTATCAAAAATCAAGCTTTTGAAATATCTATATTACTTTCATTTGGTGCTAGAGTTCCAACAACTTTATGGCTTCCACTTATTTCAGAAAGATTCTTAATATCTTTTGCTTCTATTCTAATATTTCCTTCACTAGTTATATCAGCTACATTATTTATGAATTCTCCATTATCACTTATCGCTGAAAAAAATCTCCAGTGGTATAGATATCTGCTTTATCATTTAAAAATTTATTTTTTTAAATTTAATATCTGTATCCCTGTAGAATAGATTAAACCTTTATTTGTTATATTATCTACATCAATATTTAAATTACTATCTGAAATGATTTGTTTATTGTTTACAATATCTTTAGCTGAAATTTTTTTAAATTTCCTATTGAACTTATTAGCCCATTATTTTCAATATTATTTTTTTATTTTTAAATTATTAGTATTTTTCCTCTCCAAATAATAGTTCACCTTCATTTTTTTAGATATTCTGCATCTATAGTTAAAGTTTTAACTGCTCCTATTGAACTATCAGTATTATTGAAAAATATTTTTTTAGCTTTTATATCTATATTTTTTTACTACTAATTTTTATTATTAACTAAATCACTACTCAAGTTAAGTTTTATATTTCCATTACTCTCAAGTATATCATTATTTTCTAAAAGATTTAGCTTTAATATTTAAACTATCATTTGCTAGATATTTTCCTTCTAAATTTAAAGTTTCAGTAGTTGAAATTTCTATATTTTTAGTAGCTTGAATACTACCATTAGTATTTTTTTATATCATTGGTATTAATCTTAGTATTTTCTGAAGAAATTGCACCATTTATATTATCTAAAGATTTTTTTCAATATTAATATTACTAGCAAGAATATTTTTTTAGAATTTTTTTAAATTATCAACATTTAAAGTTCCTCCAACTTTAATACTATCTTTATTACTTATATCCTTAGCATTAAAGTTTTCTTTAACTACAATTTTTTTCCATTGTTATTAAGAGTTGTTGAGTTAATATTTTCACTTATAAGTCCTCCATTATTTAAAAAGAGTCCCATTTACATTTAATTTCTTTTCTGTTGCTACTGCTCCTGTGTTATTTAAATTATTGACACTTATATTTTCTTTTTGCTATTAATGTTTTACTTGATACTACATCTTTTTGCTATGAAGTTTTTATTTGTTAATATTTCTCCATCATTATTTACATTTCCATTTATTGAAATACTATCTAAACTTTTTATATTTCCATTATTCTTTAAATTGTTTGCTACTTCAATTTTTTTGAATTCGCTTGTATACTTCCACTATTATTTAAAGAACCATCTACATTTAAGATATCTCCTGTTAAGATATTTCCTGTATTTTCTAAATTTTTAACACTAATTTCTTTATTTGCTTTTTAATTCATTTGTATTTTTTTAAATCTTTAGCACTAAACTTTGAATTAGTTAAGATACTTCCACTATTACTAGCATTTTCTGAAATCTTTATATCTTCTATGGTTTGAATTTTTCCTTTGTTTTCAAGTGAACCATTAATTTCTAATTTCTTTTCTGTTGCTACTGCTCCTGTGTTATTTTAAACTACTAACACTTATATTTTCTTTTGCTATTAATGTTTTACTTGATACTACATCTTTCGCTATGAAGTTTTTTTATTTGTTAATATTTCTCCATCATTATTTACATTTCCATTTATTGAAATACTATCTAAACTTTTTATACTTCCATTATTCTTTAAATTATTTTGCTACTTCAATTTCTGAATTCGCTTGTATATTTCCACTATTGTTTAAAGATTCATTTATATTAAACAAAACTTTCTGTTGAAACATTTCCCTTATTTTCTAAATTATTTAACACTGATTTCTTTTATTTGATTTTAATCTTTTGTATTTTTAAATCTTTAGAACTAAATTTTGAATCTAGTTGAGATACATTTCCTGTATTTTCTAAATTTTTTTAACACTAATTTCTTTATTTGATTTTTAATTCATTTGTATTTTCTTAAATCTTTAGAACTAAACTTTTGAATTAGTTAAGATACTTCCACTATTGTTAGCATTTTCTGAAATCTTTATATCTTCTATGGCTTGAATTTTCCCTTTGTTTTCAAGTGAACCATTGATTTCTAATTTCTTTTTCTGTTGCTACTGCTCCTGAGTTATTTAAATTACTAAGATTTAAATTTTCCTTAGCAGAAATATTAGAGCTATTTTTCAACATCTCCATTTAAAGAAACTTTGTTTCCTGACATACCTGTTCCAGCTAACTTAATTTTATCCGCTTTTTATTGATATATCTCCATCAGAATATGTTAAATCTTTTTGAACATACTCTTTTCCTTTTATATCAATTCCTTTAGCTTGAACTTTATTAATTTTTTTATTTGTCCATCAGCAGTTATTTCTAATTTCTTATCTTTTGAAACTATGAAAGGAATCTGAATTTACTCCAACACCTTTATCTGTTGAAACTATTTTTAATAACTCCTGCATACATTCCTCCTAGTTCACTAGCATCTATCGCAAGAGTATTAGAAGAATTTTTGTCATTTGACCCTGTCTTTATATTTAAGTTATTAGCAACTATATTTCCTCTAAGTTCTAAGGTTTTAGCTATTATATCAACATAGTCAGTATTGTTTCCATTAAAACCTTTTGGTCCTATTAAAACATTTCCTTTTTCAACATCTATACCAACAAAAATCTCCATCTTTTTAAATTTAATTTTTCCTGTTGTTGCTGTGAAATTTTTTTATATTAATAGTTCCTGAATTATTTATATATAGTCCATTTTCATTAGCTAGAATAACATCAACTTTTTGTCTGCTTAAAAGCCTCTAAGTATCCTTCAATCTGTGAACGATTAGAACCATTTACTTGAAGAATTATTAAATTTGCTGCTTGATTAGGCGCTAAGTTTGGATTGGCATTTATTAGACCACCAAGATAGCTTCTTCCTACATTATCTGCATTATTTAATATTTGTCCTTTCTCATCAACATTATATTCTTTAAACTCATTAATACTGACTCCTCTATCATTTGGAGTTGATATATTAACAATAGGAACTCCGTTTCTACTTTCATCTATCTTAGTATTGTATGTTGAATTTGGATCTACAACTAAATTTGCCCTCAAATATCTCCAGTGTATGAAGTAATAGAAAAAAATTACTGTAATCACTCTTTTTAGTATTTTGTTTCTCACATTTACCCTCCCAATTAAAAATCTTATTTTCAAACTTGCACTAAAAATATATTTCTCTGTCTCTTGGTTTGATATAGCTTGAATGTGATAAAAGCCTTCGCATATGCTAAATCAATGTCTAAATATTTCATACTATATCTCAAACCTATTGATGTCCCACTGACGTAACCTTTTTCCATAAACAGAAGGATTTTTATTATTTCTAACTGCTCCATATGAATAGCTTATATATGGACTTAATCTTCCCATTTTTTTCGGAGTCTATTATTTTGTATGATAGTTCATTTTTCAATCTCTATAGCTTTATCTCCCATAATATTTCCTCTTCTATGATAACCTGGAACAGAACCTACTCCTCCTATAGATTGTTTTTCAGAAGCATATAGAACATCTTTAGAATGGCTTGTTAAAGTATTAAATCTGTATACTAATTTCTTTGTTATTGGCTTATAGTAATTAAGATTTAAACTGTATTTTTTTAAACTCTGCTTTTTGGAGTATTAGAAGCTCCAAGAGCTCTTAAACCTCTTTCATAGTCTAAAACTTATTCCAAATATCCCACCATAAAAATACTGTTGTTCCATTTAAAGAAATATCTCCTATAGTCAATATTCTATCTGATAAAAAGAGTATCCTCTATATAGCTTTTATTATGCTTTCTTTTTAATCCTACTCCTAAACTTAATTTACTTTTTGATTTCTCCATAGAATTTTATCTAAATTAACAGAGAAACTACTACTCATAGTTTCCATATCATAGATAGTAGTTGGAGTGTAAAAAAACTACTAGTATTTTTCACTTCTACTACTTCCCTAAAAGATAGAGTATAGTCTCTAAATTTCATAGTATATCTAAAAATTATATAAGTCTAATTCTCTTTTGTATGGTAGAGTATCTTTCGCTGGGTCATAACCTTTTTGGACCTATTGGTAATATTTCTCCTGGTTTTAGACTTTCTGTTGTTCTTTTCCAACTCCTATCAGCTTTCTTTTTGTGTACTGTCATATATGAGAAGTATACTCTGTCGCCAATTCCTAATGGACTATCTATATTTATTGAAGTTCCACCTCTCCAAATACCATTTTGATTATCTTCTCCATAATTATTAGTTAAAAAGAGATATAGTAAATTTATCTTTCATCTCATTTTTTTAATTTTATTATTGAATAATTTTTCTTTATCGCTCGGAATGATTTCCATAGTCATATTATTTGCTTCAAGATAATTAAAATTCTCTGTTGTTGTATCTAAATCTCTAACATTTAGTACTTTTTTTCTTCTTTTGTAGACACTAAAAAAATACTTCTTTAACTTATCTAAAGAATCATCTTCATTGAGTATTATTTTTTTCAATTTTTTTCCTGAGATTATTTTTTTAAATTTAAAGTTTCTGAATTTAAGTTGTTGTTTTCAGATAGTGATGCTGTTGATGTAACATAGCCTTTTTTTTCAATTAACCTATTTGTCAATTCTGTAATTAAATTTGTTATATCTGTACTTCCTAAATCTCTACTTATGTACTTTTCCTAATATATTCTCTTTTTCTATTTCATTTAATAAGTTCTCATTATCTTCTAAATTTATTTTGAGATATATGAAATTTAATTTCATTTACAGAAGTTTCTTGTTTTTCTGCTTTTTAATTGATTAAAATTATCTTCTCTTTGTTGAAATTCTTTTTGTAATCTTTCTTGTTCAGATCTTTGTTCTTGTTTTTAAAATTGTTCTTTCTTCTTCATTCTCATTAAAAGAATCTGAAAAAGATAAAATACTAAAAAACTAGAAAAAATATATGTTATTATTTTTTCATGTTCCTCCTTTATATACTATATATATTAAATTTTTGTTAAATTACATCAAACAACAAATGCTATTATATATTATTTTTATTTTTAAAATCAATTTTTTTATATTTTTTTATATTAGTGTACAAAAAGAGAATTTTTAAGCTTTTTATTCTCAAAAATTCTCTTAATTTTTTTATTCTTATTTTTTTAGGTGGTAAAATTTCTATCCAATATCCATCAGGATCAGTTATGAAATATATACCCATTTTTTTCATTTACAAAAACAACACAATCCATTTCTGTATGTTTTTAAATGCTCCTTCCATAGTCATCTACTTCAAAAGCTAAAATGGAATTCTTCATCACCCTAAATCATATTTTTTTCTGTTCTATCTGCAAGCCAAGTTAATTCTAATTGAAAGTTTGTTATTCCATCTCCTAGATAAACTATTTTTGTAGCTTCCATCTTCTGCAAATTTTTTTCTCTTTCAACTTTTTAGTCCAAGAGCTTCTTCATAGAATTTTATACTCTTTTCTAAATCTAAAACGTTAAAAGTTTTCATGTAAAAAAATGAAATTTCATATTTTCCTCCTAGTTAGTTTTAGCATCTATCATAGCTGAAGAAATTTTTATTCTTTTTGAATTTTTTTGCTTTTCTTCTTCTGTAAGATCAAGCTCTAATTCTTTTCTTAACTTCTCAAGTTCTAATTGCTCATTTTCAATGTTAATTTCATCTAATGAAAATATTTCATCTGCAATTATTGTTGCTTGGTTATTAGAAATTTCTAAAAACCACCTGTTAAAAAAATAAACATCTCTTCTATCTTTTGAAAGGACTTTCAATTTCCATCTTTCCTGCTGAAAGTTCAGCAACTAAAGGAGCATGATTAGGCATTATACCAATATCTCCTTCTGAAGTTCTAAGTCTTAGATATCCTGCTTCTTGTTCTAATACTTTTTAATCTGTGTTACAACACTCTACCAACATAACTTCCTCCTTATTTTACTAAATCTTTTGATTTAGCAACGGCTTTCTTCTATTGTACCAACATATAGAAATGCTTGTTCAGGAATATCATCATGTTTTCCTTCTAATATTTCTCTAAATCCTCTGATTGTTTCTTTTACAGGAACATATTTTCCTTCCCATTCCTGTGAATTGTTCTGCAACAGAGAAAGGTTGTGAGAAAAAAATCTTTCAATTTTTCTAGCTCTTGATACTGTAAGTTTATCTTCATCAGATAATTCATCCATACCTAAGATAGCTATGATATCTTGTAATTCTTTATATCTTTGTAAAAACTTCTTGCACTTTTTCTTGCTATTTCATAGTGTTCTTTTCCAACTATATCTTCTGATAGAGCCTTAGATGTTGAATCTAATGGGTCAACAGCTGGATATATTCCAAGAGATGCTATATTTCTTGAAAGAACTGTTGTTGCATCCAAGTGAGAGAAAGTTGTAGCTGGTGCTGGGTCAGTCAAGTCATCGGCTGGTACGTAAACAGCTTGAACTGATGTGATAGAACCAGATTTTTGTTGATGTAATTCTTTCTTGTAAAGCTCCCATTTCTGTTGCCAAGTTTGGTTTGGTAACCAACGGCTGAAGGTATTCTTCCAAGTAAAGCTGATACTTCAGATCCTGCTTGTGTAAATCTGAATATATTATCTATAAATAGAAGTACATCTTGTCCATCTTTATCTCTAAAGTTTTTCTGCAACTGTAAGTCCTGTTAAAGCAACTCTTAATCTTGCTCCAGGTGGCTCATTCATTTGTCCATAAACAAGAGCTGTCTTTGTAATAACTCCTGACTCAGTCATTTCATTATACAAGTCTCTACCTTCTCTTGTTCTTTCTCCAACTCCTGCGAACACAGAGATTCCTCCATGTCCTTTAGCAATGTTGTTGATAAGTTCCATTATTAAAACTGTCTTACCTACTCCAGCTCCTCCGAATAGACCTATTTTTTTCCACCTTTTATATATGGTGCTAATAAATCTATAACTTTGATTCCTGTTTCGAATATTTCAGTTTCAGTTTCTAAGTCATCAAACTCAGGTGCTTCTCTATGGATAGGTAAAACTGTTTCAGCATTTACAGGCCCTTGATTGTCAACAGGCTCTCCTAAAACATTTAATATTCTTCCTAGAACAGCTTTTTCCAACTGGTACTGTAATTGGTTTCCCTGTATCTATAACTTCCATTCCTCTTTTTAAACCATCTGTTGAGTCCATGGCAACTGTTCTTACAACATTGTTTCCAAGGTGTTGCTCAACTTCAAGCACAAGTTCTTTGTCTTCTAATTTTACTTTTAAAGCATTATATATTGCAGGCAATTCATCTTTAAAAAGCAACGTCTACAACAGCACTTATAATTTGTGTTATAGTTCCTCTATTCACCTATTATTGCCTCCTTACTTTTATTATTTTTCTGACTTTATAAAATTAAGATAAATCTAATCAAGTTTTTTTCTTGAAAATAATTTTAAATAACTTTTAATAAAAACTGCTGTGATGTCCATTATTGTTGAGTGAGCCTTTGTGGAGCTCACGAGACACTAATGGCTATCAAGCAGTTGAATATAAAATTAACAAAAATTAAATATTTTATATTTCAAGAAAAAAACATTCATTTTATACTTTAATTTTATAAAAGCAGACGCTCCTCCAACTATTTCTGTTATTTCTTGAGTAATAGCTGTTTGTCTCATTTCTATTGTATTGGATATTCAATGTTTTTATCATTTCATCAGCATTATCTGTTGCACTACCCATTGAATTCTTTCTTGCCGAATGTTCACTAGCAGTATTATTTAAAAATAGCTTGATATACTTGTAAATTTATAAATCTAGGTAATAGAGATGATAATATATATTCTGTGTTAGGTTCAAATATATATTCACTATTTACTTCCCTTCCCATTCTAGCTATTGGAATTATTTTTTTCACAAGTTAAATCATATCTTAAAAGCAGATATAAATTTATTGTATATTAAGTAAACTTCATCATATTCATGATTTGCATATTTTACAACAATATCTTCTGAAACATCTCTTGCAATTTTATTCATTTCTTCAGCAGAAAATTTTGAAAAGATTCTGAGAAATCGTAATTTCTTTTTGTAGCAAAAATCTATAGCTTTTCTTCCGAAAGGAATGATAGATACTTTTCTTACCTTCATTTTGTTTAACTAACTTTTCTAGTTCTTTTTAAAGTTGAACTGTTAAAAGCTTCCACAAAGTCCTCTATCAGAAGTTATAACTATTATAGCTATACTTTTTACTTCTTCTCTTCCATCAAAAAGTGGGTGTCTTTCATTTTTAGTTCCGCTGCTATATGAGATAGAATTTTTTTCTCATACTTTTCTTCATATGGTCTTGATTCTGAAACTAATTTAGAATATTTCTTAAATTTAGTTGTAGAAACAATTTCCATAGCATTAGTAATTTGACGGGTAGATTGAACAGATTTGATTCTACTTTTTATTTCTTTCATTCCAGGCATAATTTTTACTCCTTAATTAAAAGACTTTTTTTAAAGTTTGCAATACTTTCCTTCCAATCTTTCTTCTAAATCTTTATCTAAAAGCTTTCTTGTCAGCTATTTCACTTAAAAATATCTGTATTTCCTTTTAGATATTCTAATAATTCTTTTTCAAATCTTCTTACTTTTGAAACTTCTATATCATCTAAGTGACCATTGATTACAGCATAGAAAGATACAACTTGTTTTTCAACAGTATATGGGTGATATTGAGGTTGTTTCAATATTTCCATTATTCTATGTCCTCTTTCTAATTGTGCTTTTGTAGCTTTATCAAGGTCTGATCCAAATTGAGCGAAAGTTAAAAGCTCAGTATATTGAGCAAGCTCTAATTTAACTTTTGATGCAACTTGTTTCATAGCTTTTATTTGTGCAGCTCCTCCAACTCTTGATACTGATATCCCTGCATTTATTGCTGGTCTAAACCCTGAGTTGAAAAGTTGAGATTCCAAGAATATTTGTCCGTCAGTTATTGATATTACGTTAGTAGGAATATATGCAGAAACGTCCCCTGCTTGAGTTTCTATAATTGGTAATGCAGTTATAGAACCTCCTCCTAATTCATCAGATAACTTAGCAGCTCTTTTCAAGTAATCTTGAATGTAAATAGAATACGTCTCCTGGATAAGCTCTCACGTCCAGGTGGTCTTCTAAGTAGTAATGACATTTCTCTGTAAGCAACGGCATGTTTAGATAAATCATCATAAATTATTAAAAACATGTTCTCCCTTATCCATAAAGTATTCACCTATAGCTACTCCTGAGTAAGGTGCCATATATTGTAAAGGTGCTGCTTCAGAAGCAGTTGCTGCAACTATTGTTGTATATTCCATACAACCTAAGTCACTTAATTTCTTATATATTTGTGCAACAGTTGATCTTTTTGCCCTATTGCAACATAAATACATTTTACATTTTGTCCTTTTTGGTTGATTATAGTGTCGATAGCTATTGCAGTTTTTACCTGTTTGTCTATCTCCCTATAATAAGTTCTCTTTGTCCTCTACCGATAGGAACCATTCCATCTATTGATTTAATTCCTGTTTGTAAAGGTTCTTGATATTGGTTGTCTTGAAATAATTCCAGATGCCTTTCTTTCAATAGGCATATATTTATCTGCAATTATTTCTCCCTTTCCATCTATAGGTTCTCCCTAAAGCATTAACTACTCTACCTAATAAGTTATCTCCAGCAGGTACAGATACAACTTTACCTGTTGCTCTAACTTCATCTCCTTCTTTTATTAAAGAAGCATATCCAAGGATAACGGCTCCAACATTATCTTCTTCCAAGTTTAAAAGCCATTCCCATTACTCCATGAGGAAATTCAAAGTTCTCCCTGACATAACATTGCTTAAACCATAAAATTCTCGCAATACCGTCTCCTACTTCAAGAACAGTCCCAGAAGTTTTTATTTCTAAAGTTTTCTTATAGTTATCTATTTCTTTTTAATAATAGAACTTACTTCTTCTGGTCTAATATTCAAATTGTTACACCTCCATTAAAGACCTTAACTCTTTTTTTCCAATTATCTAATTCTCTACGGATAGAACCGTCAATAATCTTATCACCTATTTTTATAATTCCACCACCTAGAATAGACTTGTCAATTTTTACTTCTAAGTTGATTTCTTTTCCAGTTTTTTTGTGATAATTTATTGATTAATTTAGTTCTTTGTTCTTCAGATAATTCTTTAGTAAAAGTAGCTTTTACATCTAAAAATTCTATTTTTTTCTATAGTATATTTTTAGATATTCTGCAACAATATATTTTATACAGTTAATTCTACCTTTATCTAAAAATATATAGTAAAATATTTAAGTTCTCACTGCTATCTTTACCAAAAAATTTCAGTTAAAACTGCCTTTTTTTGCTCATTTTTCAATTAGAGGATTTCTAATAAAATTTCTTTAAACTCCTTATCAGTTCTATATAGAACCATAGCTGAGTTCAGCATTTCATAAATTTCTTAACTTGATTCTTCTCTTCAGCAATATCAAATATTGCCTTAGAATATCTTCTTCCTATTTGTGATTTAATCATTTATCTTCCCTACCTCTGCTATGAATTTATCAATAAGTGAAGTTTCTTGATTATCATCTACCTTTTTCTTTTATAATTTTTCAGCTGTCTCTGCAGCTAAGTTTTTAACTTCTCTACCTAACTCATCTTTGGTATCATTTTTTTAATTTTGTAACTTCTAACTCAGTGGCCCTTAAAATATTTTCTCTATTTTCTCTTGCCTCTTTTTATTAGAAGTGTGCTTCTTCTTCTGCTTTTCTTTGTGCATTTTAACAATTTCACTAGCTTCTTTTCTTGAATTAAGAACTTGAGCTTCGGCTTCTTTATGTAGTTTTTTTCAGCTTCTTCTCTGTTTTTTTGTTGCTTCAACTAATTCAGCTTCTATTTTTTTGCTTTTCTTTCATTTATTATTTTTGATATAGGTTCTTTAAAGTATTTCTTTACTATAAATAAAAGAACAAAAAAGTTAATGATTTGCCAAAAACGTAGCATCAATAGATATTATTGGCACTCTATTTTACCTCCTTTCATCAGTTGAATGACAGATATATCTTATTATCCTAATTTGCTTAAGAAAGGGTTTGCATAAAAGTAAAAATTAGTGCAATAACTAATGAGTAAATACCTGTAGATTCTGCTACGGCTTGTCCTAGTATCATTGTAGAGATTATGCTTCCTCTTGCTTCTGGTTGTCTTGCAACAGATTCAACCGCTTTCCCGGCTGCATATCCTTCCCCTATTCCTGGTCCTAATCCTGCTATCATAGCAAGTCCTGCTCCAACTGCTGAACATCCTAAAACTATTGTTTTTGCTGTTAATAAATCCATATTTTCTATTCCTCCTAAAAATTTTTTTATTTTTACTCAGTATACTCTGCATCTCCTAGTGAACCTTGAACATATACCATAGATAAGGTTACGAAAACGAAACTTTGTACTAAACCTGCAAATAGGTCAAAAATACAAGTGCAGAGGTGCTGGGATGAAGTAAGGTACTGCCATATAAATAAGCCCCATTATAACCATACCAGCGAACATATTTCCAAAACAATCTCATAGATATATTTAATGGTTTTGCAAACTCTCCAACTATGTTTAATGGAACCATAACTGGTGTTGGGTCTCCAAAAGCCTTTTAAATATCCAAGTATACCGTTATTCTTTATATTTATTGATATAAACAAGAAGGTTACTATCAATGCTAGACAAACAGTAGTGTTTAAGTCAGCTGTTGGTGACCTAAAGGCTGGAAAAAAATTTCAAACACACCATTTTTACCCCGAACCAAGGTATAGGGAAGAACGTTATTATGTTTGATAAAAAAATATAAACAAAAAAATAATGTTGCAAAAAAATGTGTAATATTTCTTTTTCCAAGTTCCTAATATTTGTCCAATAGTTCCATCTAAAAATTCATAAATTCCTTCAAGAATTGATTGAAATTTTCCAGGAATCAATTGTAGATTTCTTGTTCCAAGTTTAAAAAAATACAAAAGAAACATAAGAGTATAAACCAAGTTGTAACAACAGTAGAAGTTATTGGAAAGCCAAATATTGAAAATATTTCAGCGCCCAGATACCACTCTCCTGTCGTAAATTCTATTGGTCCTAGTCTCACTTTATACCTCCTTTCAATAATTATAGTTTAACTATTAAAAAAACTTCTTATCTTTTTAGTATATTCATACAGTAAATTGTGAAGTTTGACATTCAATGTACCTATAAATCCACATAAAAAGTCTAAAGTCATTAAAAATAAAATAATGCTACAAAAACAGTAAGTGTAAAAAGTATCTTTTGGCATAACCAATGTATGCAATTCTTTTTGCTACTTTTACATCTTTTAGAATATGTAATAGCCTTTACTATCCACCGATATAAGATATAGAGCTATCACTGATATTGCACAGCCTCCACCTATTCCAAAGAAAAAGATATTTATTTTGAAAAAACTAAACCTAGTAAAAAAACAGATAATAGTTGTTATTATTGTTTTTTTAAATAAATTTTTATATCCTCCATCTACTAAATACCTTTCTTTCATTACTATTTTTTTATTTTTGGAAATATAAGCTTATACACACTATAAAAATCCATTTTACTATTCCTAATAGTATCATAAATATTAATAAAAATAAAACTCCTAAATAAATATTTCTCAAAAAAAGATAATAAAGATATATTGCTATGAATACATTAATAAATAATGTCAAACCTATTTCAGTGAATAAAGCCAAATACCTAAAAATCTTTATCAAAAAAATTTTCATATTTATCCTTCTATTAATTTAATTCAGTTTCTATCAGTTTAGCAATATCTTCAGCTAACTTATGTACAAGTTGCTTATTTTCCCTCTCTGTCATTACTCTTATTAAAGGTTCTTGTTCCTGATTTTCTAACTAATATTCTAACTTCATCAGAGTGTTTTTTTATTTATTTCAGCTATGAAACTTGTAATTTTTCATTTTTTTATCCCAAGTATTCTTTTTAGTATTATCAACTTTTACATTTATTAAAGTTTGAGGAGCATCTTTTTATTGCTGATACTAACTCATGTAAATCTTTTTCCAGTATCTCTTATAACTTCAACAAGTTTTTAAAGATGATAATATCCCAGTCACCTGTTGTAGCATAGTCTTTTAATATAATGTGACCTGATTGTTCTCCACCTATAGCAACATCTTCTTTTTGCATCATTTTCAAGAACATTTCTATCTCCAACATTTGCTCTTAAAAAGCTCTATATTATTTTCTTTTAGATATTTTTTTCAAAAACCTATATTACTCATTACAGTAGTTACAACTTTATCATTTTTTAAAGTTCCTGCATTTTTCATACCTAGAGCTAAGATTCCTATAATTTTATCTCCATCAATAATATTTCCAAACTTGTCAACTGCTATAAGTCTATCAGCATCTCCATCATAAGCTAATCCTAAATCTGCTTCATAACCTACAACAACTTTTTGCTAATATTTCTGGGTGAGTTGAACCACACTTTTACATTTATATTTCTTCCATTAGGAGCATCATTTATAACAACAAGTTCTGCTCTTAAATCTAAGAACACATCTTTTGCAGCTCTATATGCAGCTCCATTAGCTGTATCAAGTACTATTTTCATATCCTTGAAATTTCCTTTTACACAGTGAGATAAATAATCTCTGTATAGGAAGTATTCATCTTCTGCATACTTAAACTTACCAACCTTATCTCCTGGTAATGGATCAACTAAAATAGAATCTAAATCGTCCATATAGTCTTCTATCGTATTCTCTATTTCATCAGAAAATTTAAAAGCCATTTGAATTAAAGATTTTTAATTCCATTATCTTTTGCTGGATTATGTGAAGCAGAAATCATAATACCTGCTTTAGCTTTCTTTTAATTTAGTTATATAAGCTACCCCTGGTGTAGGAATAACTCCAACGAAGTCTATATATATTCCCATCGATGTAAGCCCAGCTGTTAAAGCTGATCTTAACATATAACCAGATATTCTTGTGTCACTTCCCATAACAACTTTTATTTTTTTCTTCATTTTTATAAGTGTTTTTTTAGATAATATCCAAGGGCATAACCAAGTCTTAATGCTTTTTCAACAGTTAATTCCTTTATTTGCCTCTCCTCTAATACCATCTGTTCCAAAAATATCTACCCATAAAATATCTCTCCTTATTTATTTTATTTATTTCTTTTTAAATTTAATCTTGTTGCTATAACTCCTGTTACTAAGCCCATAATAACTCCTAATCCTAGAAAAAAATATAATAAAGATTATTATAGACCTACTATTTAAAGATATATTTCTAAACATTAGAAAATATACTACTGTCAACTGTAAAAGATTATGCATAAATGCTGAAATACAACTAATAGATAACAGTGATAAATACTTTCTAAATTTGTATAAAAAAGATCATAAATAATGTACTTACTAGTCCTGCACTAAAAGCTTATGATAAAAATTTGGTGTAAATAGAGTTCCAAGCATAAGAGCCTGTATAAACACTCTAAAGTAAAATAGTCTGTAAAGCCATTTTAGAATTAAATTTTTCAAGAGCTATTAGCACAGATATATTTGATAAACCTATCTTCATCCAAGGAAATGGTTTTAGGTATTATATTTTCAATAAGAGAAAGATATAAGCCTAAAAAGTACTAAGGCTATTAGATAAATTTCTTCTCTATATTCTTTTTTTATCATAAATTCACTTCCCTTTCCTCAGATAAATAATTCATAAAAATAGTTCGTTACTGAGTAGATTTTTAATAAATTTTAGCTATATATAGCGATTACTTGCCAGCCATTAGTGTTTTTAACGTTATATAAGGCTTCTAAAAACAATAATGGACGTCGCAGTAATCTTATAAACTATTAGTTATTTACTAATGTAACTCACTTATTTTTATTTTTTTGTTATTTGAATAATAAATTTATACCTTCAACTCAGAGTCCATTCCTAATAGAGCCTTATATTTTTTTCTAATATTGGTTTTACTTCGATATTAACAAATTTTTCTGTTTGTTCTGCTGCAAAACCAATAAAGTTTTTTTAGGTTCTAGTATAGAAAGTAACTTAGCCTTATCTAATTTTAAAGTAGTCGTCATTAACTATTCTATCAATTAAATCATTGTCTTTTTCCTTCTACTTTTAACTTGTTTACCTGCTTCCATAGAGTGAACTCTTATTCTTTCATGAAGTTCTTGTCTATCTCCACCTGCTTTTTACACATTCCATTATTATATATTCAGTTGCCATAAATGGAAGTTCACTCATTATATGTTTTTTTCTATTATTTTATTATATACAACTAAACGCTTCCATAATGTTATTCCAAATAATTAGTATAGCGTCAACTGCTAAAAACGCTTGAGGTAAAGATAATCTCTTGTTAGCTGAGTCATCAAGAGTTCTTTCGAACCATTGAGTTGAAGCAACCATTGCTGTACTTTGTTGTAATGCTATAACAAACTTAGCAAGAGATGAAATTCTTTCACTTCTCATTGGATTTCTTTTTATATGCCATTGCAGATGAACCAATTTGACTCTTTTCAAAAGGTTCTTCTACTTCTTTTTAAATGTTGTAATAATCTTAGGTCATTAGTAAACTTATGAGCAGATTGAGCTATATTTTGCTAGTAAATTCATTATTTCTGAATCAACTTTTTCTATCATAAGTTTGTCCTGTTACTGCAAATCTCTTATCAAATCCCATTTTTTTAGAAACTAGTACATCTAATTCCTCAACTTTTGAAAAAAATCTCCATTGAATAAATCTTTAAAAACTTGCTTGTGTTCCTGTTGTTCCTTCACTCCTCTAAATCTTAAAGTATTTTCTCTAAATTCTAATTCTTCTAAATCTAATAATAGAGATTGTAGCCATAATGTTGCTCTTTTTCCTACTGTTGTAAGTTGAGCAGCTTGAAAGTGTGTAAATCCTAAAGTTGCTACATCTTTGTTTTCTAAAAGCAAACTTAGATAAATTATTCATAACATTCACAAGTTTAGCTTTTTATTATTTCAAGTCCATCTTTAATTTGTATTAAATCTGTGTTATCTCCAACGAAGGCACTTGTAGCTCCTAAGTGGATAATAGGCATAGCTAAAGGTGCTTGTGTTCCCAAAAGTATGAACATGAGCCATAACATCATGTCTGAATTCTTTTTTTCTTTTTGCTGCTAGCTCATAGTCGATATTATGAATATTTTTCATTTCATCTATTTGTTCTTGAGATATATCTAGCCCTAATTCCTTTTTCAGATTCTGCCAATGCAATCCAAAGTTTTCTCCAAGTTGAGAATTTTCTTGTCAGGTGAAAAGTTATACATCATTTCTTTTAGAACTGTACCTTTCACATAGTGGGTTTGAATAGATTTCGTTATTCATTATTTGCCTCCATTTTTCATTATAATGGCATCTTCAGTAGGATCTGAATAATAGCCTTTTTCTTATTGATATTTGTTTAAAATTATTTTTGTATAAAAATTTATTGCTTTTTCATTACTTTTTCTGACTTCTAAGAAAAATATCTTTTAGTTTTTTTATTTTATCTAAAAAGCTCCTGAGCAATACCTTTATTTCTATATTCTTCAACAGTTGCTATTGCAAGAATTTCATAGACATCTATACTATCTAGAACCATTAAATATCCACAAATTTTTCTTATCTGTAAGATAAGCATAGATAAATGAATTATCAGCTTTTACTAAATTCTCTATAGATTCTTTTGCTAAAAAGCGGAATTTTTTTAAAAAATATCTTTTTCTAAATTAAAAAAATTTGTTCTATATAGTCTACATCATTGATTGTTAATTTTTTAATCATTGAATATCCTCTACATTCCTATTTTACTAGCCCTATTCTGTTTAAAGGCCAAAATCTAACTATAGCTCTTCCTCTTATTCTACTTTTCCCTTAACAAAAGCCCCAATATCTCGAGTCAAAACTGTTATCTGTATTATCCCCAATGCTAGATAATAGTCATCATCTAGTGTAACTTCAACTGTTTCTCCTACCATAAGTTTAGCAACTACATCTTTATCATGGATAAAATCTAAAATTAGACCTGTTTCTTCTCCATTAACAACAAATTTTAAGTTAGGCATAAATTCATAGACTGAAGCTGAGTTATATTTTAATTCCTTTTGAATTTTCTCTATATCTATAGCAGTATAGCTATGGGCTTTATTATAATTACCTGCAGGGATAATTTCTAATTTATCTCCTTTTTTTAGGTATTCTCCACTCATTATCTCCAATTCCTAAATTGCTATATTGTCTAAAGTTTGTTGCTTCTCCATTTATATATAAAAATTCCATCTTGTATTTTTTTACAGTTTCTCCTGGAAGTCCCATAGCTCTTTTTTTGTATAAAGAACTTTATTTTCTATAGGCTCTTTAAAAAACTATGATACTATTTCTTTTTTTGGCCCTGTAAATTTATATGACACCATATCAGCAAAAACTCTATCTCCAACTTGTATTGTAGGTATCATTGAGCCTGTAGGGATTTTTAAAGTTTCCTATATAGAATCTTTGAATAATAACAACTAATATAAGTGCTGTTCTATTGTCTCAACATAATAAAAGAATTTTCTTGGTATATTTAGCACTATTTTTTTATTTTCTGTTATTTTATTTACAAATTTCTCTCTATGAGCATCAAATTTTTTTAGCTAAGTCCTTTTTCTTTTTATAAAGATATAAGCAAAGAAAAGAGTTAGAAAAATAAAAATATTCCATATAATATTGTCTTCATTAACAACATCCTCCTAATATATACTAAAATCGTATTCATTATACCATATTTTTATATTAAATTACAGTTTTTATTAATATTTTTTTTAAAGTCCTTTGTATCTTTAAAATTTATTTTTTTATTTTTTCAATTCTTGACTTTACAATTCAGAAATTTATGTTATACTAAAAATGGTATACAAATCGGGAGGTTTTTTTATGAAGAAAAAAATTTTTTATTTTTAAGTTTAATCTTATTTCATCTTTTTACTCTTTTTAATTTATTTGCTCTAAATTTTCCCTAAAAAAAGCTGATAAAATTGAAGATTTTATTCCTAAAGGTTGGAAGAGTATTATAATAAAAAAAGGAGATTTAAATAAAGATAAAATAGATGATGTCGTTTTTAATCATTGAAAAAAACGATCCTAAAAAAATTTTTAAAAATGAGGAATCGTATCAAACCAGTCCTGAGAATTATAATCCAAGAATTATATTAGTTCTATTTAAAGGATAAAAAACTCAAAATATGCTTTTGGTAGCTAAAAATGATAAAGGATTTATCATCTCACCAGGTGAAGCTTATGAATCTGGATTACAAAAATCTTGAATCACCTGATTTTGACAATGATTTATCTAAGTCCATAACTATAAAAAAATAATACTTTTACGTATTTTTTTACTTTTGCAGAGTTAACTAGAAGTAGTGGCTCTTCTATATATGTTTTTAGATATCAAAAATAATAGATTTGAACTTATTGGTTTAGAAAATCAAAATATTTTTTTGCCAACGCTGAATATATAGATACTTATAATTATTCTTTTAACTTCTCAACAAAAATTAAAAAAATACACAATTTAAGAGAAAAAGTTAGAAAGTGATATGAGAAAAAGAAGAAAAAAATTGAAAAAGAAACTAAATATTAAAAGAAAGTTATGTTTTAGATACTATGTTAGAAACTACGGGTGTAGATATTTTAGATAAATATGCTCATGAAATAAAAATAATTTAATACAGGAGGCAGTTGTGAAAAAGAAAAGGTTTATTTTTTTAGTTTTTTTATTATTTATTGTTTGTTCATTTAATTTATTAGCTGAAAAATTTCCCTCAAAAAGCTAATAAAGTTGAGGATTTTATTCCTAAAGGTTGGAAGAGTGTTGTAGTTAAAAAGGTGATTTAAATAAAGATAAAATTGATGATGTTGTTTTTAGTAATACAAAAAAGACGATGCTAAAAAAATTTTTGAAAAAAATCAGAAGATAATACAATTTTTAATTATAATCCTATGGCAATATTAGTATTGTTTAAAAAAATAAAAAAATTCTCAATATAATTTGAGTTGCTAAAAAAATGAAAATGGTTTTATTGTTTCAAAAGATAAAGCTCTTGTTGAAGAATTAGAAACACTTTCTTCACCTGATTTAGATGACGATTTATCTAAGTCAATAAATATAAAGAATGATACTCTTCGTCTTTTTAACTCGTTCAGAATATGTTAAAAGGTGCTAGAGTTACTGAATATTTTTTTAGATATCAAAAATAATAAGTTTGAGTTAATTGGATTAGAATATAAATATTGGCATACATCTACTGATTATGCTGTAGATATAGCATATTCTATTAATTTTTTTCAACTAAAAAAATTAATAGGTACAAAAGATATTTCAGGAGTTCGTACTGATGAAACAAAAAAATAGAAAAAAAGTAGAAAAAAAGTATAGATGTCAAAGATAAATATATCTTAGATACTATGGCACAAGACACTGGAATTAAAAATATTAGAAAAAAATATGATAATTAATATTATTTATATGTAGGAGACGATTATGAAAAAAAGAAAGCTTTATTTTTTTAGTTTTTTTATTATTTATTGTTTGTTCATTTAATTTATTAGCTGAAAAATTTCCCTCAAAAAAGCTAGTAAAGTTGAGGACTTTATTCCTAAGGGTTGGAAAAAAATTAATAGTTGAAAAAGGTGATTTAAACAAAGATAAAAATTGATGATGTCGTTTTTAGTAATTGAAAAAAATGATCCTAAAAAAATTTTTAAAAAAATTGAAGACTCATCTCGTTCTAATCCTATGAATTTTAACTCAAGAATTATATTAGTTTTATTTAAAGATAAGAACTCAAAATATACTTTGGTTGCAAAGAATGACAAAAAAATTTCATTGTTTCACCAGGTTATGCTTCTGAAGAAGGATTAGAAAGTCTTGATTCTCCTGACTACAATGATAATTTATCTAAGGCTGTAACTATTAAAAAAATAATACTTTACGTATTTTTTTACTCTTGCAGACTATATTAAAGCTGCTACTTCTACTACATATTTTTTTAGATATCAAAACAATAGATTTGAACTTATTGGTTTAGATGCTCAAAAGCATTTTAGGAGATACTGAGTATGTGAGATACTAGGAATTATTCTCTTAATTTATCAACTAAAAAAACTAATAATACATAATATGTCTGAAAAAAATTAGAAAGTAATGTCAAAAAAGAAGAAAAAAATTGAAAAAGAATTTAAACATTACAGAAATTTATTCTTTAGATACTATGTCAGAAACTAGTGGTATAGATATTTTAGATAAATATGTTCATGAAATAAAAAAATAATTAACTATTTGAGAGAAATATTTTTTTCTCTCTTATTTTTCATGATATACTTTTTAAATATTTATTATCATTGGAGGTACTTATGAAGAGAAAAATATTTTTTTCTTTAGTTTTTTTATTATTTATTGTTTGTTCATTTAATTTATTAGCTGAAAAATTTCCCTCAAAAAGCTAGTAAAGTTGAGGACTTTTATTCCTAAAGGTTGGAAAAAAATTAATAGTTGAAAAAGGAGATTTAAATAAAGATAAAATTGATGATGTTGTTTTTAGTAATTGAAAAAAATGATCCTAAAAAAATTTTCAAAAAATTGAAGACTCATCTCGTTCTAATCCTATGAATTTTAACCCAAGAATTATATTAGTTTTATTTAAAGATAAGAACTCAAAAATATACTTTGGTTGCAAAGAATGACAAAAAAATTTCATTGTTTCTCCAGGTTATGCTTCTGAAGAAGAATTAGAAACTCTAGATTCTCCTGACTACAATGATAATTTATCTAAGGCAGTAACTATTAAAAAAATAATACTTTTACGTATTTTTTTACTCTTGCAGACTATGTTAAATATGCTACTTCTACTACATATTTTTTTAGATATCAAAACAATAGATTTGAACTTATTGGTTTAGATGCTCAAAAACATTTCAGGAGATACTGAGTATGTAGATACTACGAATTATTCTCTTAATTTATCAACTAAAAAAACTAATAATACATAATATGTCTGAAAAAAATTAGAAAGTAATGTCAAAAAAAGAAGAAAAAAACTGAAAAGAATTTAAACATTACAGAAATTTATACTTTAGATACTATGTCAGAAACTAGTGGTGTAGATATCTTAGATAAATATGTTTTTTTGAAATAAAAAAATAATTAACTATTTAAGAGAGAATATTTTTCTCTTATTTTTTTAAATTTACTTGTTATAATATTAATGAATATTATTTATACAAGATAAGGAAGATGAAAAATGAAAAGAAAAATACTAAATGGCTTTTTAGAAAAATAAAAATAAATTATGAAAGAATTTTTTTGAAAAATAAAGGAGAAAAAAATTAGACTTTGTTATTGAAAGTTTAATTGAAAAATAGAAATTTATCTCTTGATACAAATTTTTGATTTCAATCCTTTTCGATTTAAAAGGATATTGATATAGCAGTAAAAAAAGAATCTTTTGAAGCTATTGAAAACAATGAAAAAAATTTATATCTATGGTGACTATGATGTCGATGGAATAACTTCTGTTTCTCTTTTATACTTGGCTCTTTCAGAATTAGGTGGAAATATACACTACTATATTCCTTTAAGAGATGAAGGTTATGGACTAAATAAAGATGCCATCCAAAGTTTTAAAAAGAAGAAGAAGCTAACCTAGTTATAAGTGTTGACTGTGGAATTAATTCAATAGAAGAAATTAATTTAGCTAATGAATTAGGTTTAGATTTTATCATAACTGACCACCATGAGATAATTGGTGACTTACCAAAGGCTTTTGCTGTTATAAATCCAAAAAGAGAAGAAAATATCTATAGCTATAAGTACTTAGCAGGGGTTGGAACAGCCTTTTATGCTTGTCTATGCTTTATATAGCAAGTTAGATAGACTAAATGATTTAGAAAAAAATTCTTAGATATTGTTGCCATAGGTACTGTTGCTGATATAGTTCCTTTAACTTCTGACAATAGAAAAATTTGTAAAAAAAGAGGTTTGAAAACTTTTTAAATAACACTAAATGGATAGGAATTAAGCAACTTTTTAAGAAAGGTTTTTCCTGAGGATTGGGATACTAGAGAATACTGTTCTTATGATGTAGGTTACCTTATTGCACCTATCTTCAATGCTGCTGGACGTTTAGAAGATGCAAAAACAAGCTGTAAGTCTATTTATTGAAGAAGATGGTTTTTGAATGTCTAACTATCATAGAGCAACTTTTAGAAAATAATAATGAAAGAAAAAAATATTCAAAAGAAGATTTTTAGAAGCTTCCATTGCTGAAATTGAAAAAAAGCAACTTTACAATAAAAAAACTTAATTTCTAGTTGCCAATAAGTCTTTTCATCATGGAGTTATAGGAATAGTCGCTTCAAAGATTTTAGATAAATACTATAAGCCAAGTATAATTATGGAAATTAAAGAAAGTGGAAGGAGTTGCAACTGCTTCTTGTAGAAGTATTGATGGCTTAAACATAGTTGAATGTCTAAATTCTGTTTCTGATATCCTAGTTAAATATGGAGGACACTCTGGAGCAGCAGGTTTTACTATAAAAGATTGAAAAATATAGAAGAATTCTATCAAAGAGTTGATAAATATATTGGTGAAAAATTTCCCTAAAGAATTATTTATTAAGACTATAAAAAAATTGAAAAATATACTTGCACCTTACAAAGTAAATTATGAATTTTTTTAAGAGAATTAGAAATCTTAGAGCCTTATGGTGCTAAAAAATCACACTCCAATTTTTTTGCTTTTTAAAAAAATTGTGAATATGAAAATTTAAGATTTACAAGAAATAGTACTGAACATTTGATGCTAGATATAAAGAAAGATAATTATTATTTTAAAAAAATTGTATTTTCTTTGGTGGTGGAGATTATTATGATATAATCGCTAATTCAAAAAAAATTGATGTGGCTTTTTAAATTAAAATTAGAAACTTTTAAAGATAGATATATGTGTAAACTTCAACTTGAAGATGTTAAAAAAATTCTATAGAAAAATTCAGATTTTAATGACAATTACTTAGAATTAAATGGTAGGGATATTTCTTTTCCCAATACGTACTGTAGTCTATCCTAAAAAGACCTGATATAGATAATCCTTTAAATCTTGTTTTTCAATGACTATGGACTTGCTATTACTAAGGATAGAACTATTATTGAAAAATATAGATGTCAACCTAGCTAATATTTTAAAAAAATTTTTAAAAAAATGAATTTAACTATAATTTTTCTGTAGAAATAGAAAAAAATATTTAAAAACTGAAAAATATAAATTTACATTTAAAAAAATTGATATTGACAGAGATATTATTTTAAAAAAACTTTCCCTGTGAAAGATGCTTTAATATTCCAAGAAATAAAGAAAGAATTAATTTCTGACTTTGACTATAATTCTATACAAAAGAAAGTTTTTGGCTTCAATTTTTTTAAAGATAAAAAAAGCTACTCTTGCTATTATAGAAAAAAAGGAAGAGGTATCAAAACTATAATTGAAACTATAAAGAAATATTATCTATATAAAGGAAAGACTATTTCTATTAATGATAGTTCTAAAAAAAGCTGATTTCTATATATTTACTTTTGATTTTTGAAAAATGAAGTTAAGTTAGAAAAATGTTATGCAAACTCTAGAGAAAAATCAATTCTAATAATATTTTTAATTATCTCAAATAAAGAATTTGAACTTTCAAATTTTAATGTTATTAAAGATGAATACACTGTTGCTAAAAAAATATTGAATACATAACTTATGATGAAATAGATAAAATTAAAAAAAGTCTGATAATTTCTATTATCCATTTTTTTAACAAATGAAGAAAAAAATAAAAAAATTTTTAGCTTTACTAAATAAAGAAGAAAAAGATTTTTTTCAACAAAAAGAAATAATTGTTCATTTATAATTCTTGATATTTATCAGCTTTTTATTTTATAATTAATTATAATGTATTGAATTTATTAATAATATGAAAAGGAGGATAAGACTGGTATAGATATATTGTACAGTCTTGAGAAGGAAATGAAAAAAAGTTTATTAAGTTTTTTTATTGATGGCAATTGGTATGGTTATGTTTGTTGCTTGTGGAGGAGAAAAAAAGAAAAAAACAGAAGCTGCTGCTCCTGAAGCTCAAGGATCAAACGAATTAGTAATCTATTCACCTAACGCAGATGATGAAGTAAATAAAATTATTCCTGCTTTCGAAAAAAAGCTACTGGAATAAAAAGTTATTTTACAATCAATGGGAAGTGGAGACGTTCTTGCAAGAATAGCTGCTGAAAAAGAAAAATCCACAAGCTGATATTAACTGGGGAGCTATAAGCATGGGTGTATTAGCTACAACTCCTGATTTATGGGAAAGCTATACTTCTGAAAATGAAAAAAATGTTCCTGATGCTTATAAAAATACTACAGGTTTCTTTACAAACTACAAACTAGATGGTAGTGCTGCTTTACTTGTAAACAAAGATGTATTTGCTAAATTAGGATTAGATCCTGAAAAAAATTTACTGGATATAAAAGATTTATTATGGCCTGAATTAAAAAGGTAAAAATTGCTATGGGAGACCCTACAGCAAGTAGTAGTGCTATAGCTGAACTTACAAATATGTTACTTGTTATGGGAGAAAAACCATATGATGAAAAAGCTTGGGAATTCGTTGAAAAATTTGTTGCTCAATTAGATGGAACTATTTTATCTTCTTCTTCTCAAATCTATAAAGCTACTGCTGATGGAGAATATGCTGTTGGAGTTACTTATGAAAAACCCAGCTGTTACATTACTTCAAGATGGTGCAACTAACTTAAAAACTTGTTTATCCTGAAGAAGGTTCTGTATGGTTACCAGGAGCTGCTGCAATAGTTAAAAATGCTCCTCATATGGAAAATGCTAAAAAATTCATCGACTTCTTAATTTCTGATGAAGGACAAAAAATTGTTGCTGAAACTTCAACAAGACCAGTAAATACTTCTATTAAAAATACAAGTGAATTTATAAAACCATTTGAAGAAATCAAAGTTGCTTACGAAGATATTCCTTACTGTGCAGAACACAGAAAAGAATGGCAAGAAAGATGGACTAACATATTAACTAAATAATTGGGAGAAATTTAATGAGTGTAAATATAATAATAAAAAAATGCTCAAAAAAAGATATGGAGATAATATTATTATTGAAGATTTATCTCTTGATATAAGACAAGGGGAGTTTTTTTACTCTCCTTGGACCTTCTGGGTGTGGAAAAAAACTACTTTGTTAAGAATGATAGCAGGATTTAACTCTATTGAAAAATGGAGATTTCTATTTCAATGAAAAAAAGAATTAATGATTTAGATCCTTCTAAGAGAAATATTGGAATGGTTTTCCAAAAACTATGCTATATTCCCACACTTAACTGTTGAGCAAAATGTAGAATTTGGTTTAAAAAAATAGAAAAAGTTTCTAAAGATGTTATGAAAGTAGAAACTGATAAATTTTTTTAAAAACTTATGCAAATAGACGAATATAGAGATAGAATGCCTGATAGATTATCAGGAGGACAACAACAAAGAGTTGCTTTTAGCAAGAGCCTTAGTTATAAAACCTGATGTTTTATTGATGGATGAGCCTTTAAGTAACTTGGATGCTAAATTAAGAGTTGAAATGAGAACGGCTATAAAAAGAAATTCAAAAATAGTATTGGAATTACAACTGTTTATGTAACTCACGATCAAGAAGAAGCTATGGCTGTAAGTGATAGAATTGCAGTTATGAAAGATGGTGCAATTCAACACTTAGGACAACCTAAAAGATATTTATCAAAGACCTACTAATTTATTTGTTGCAACTTTCATAGGTAAAACGAATGTATTAAAAAGGAACTTTAGATGGTTCTACTTTAAAGATAGCTGGAAAGTATGACATAAACTTAACTAACATAAAAAGACAAAAAAATGTTAAAGGAAATGTTACAATTTCAATAAGACCTGAAGAATTTGTAATTGATGAAAGTCAAACAAAAGATGGTATGAAAGCTTTTATAGATAGCAGTGTATTTTTTTAGGTTTAAACACTCATTATTTTGCACATTTGGAAAAATGGAGAAAAAAACTTGAAATTGTACAAGAATCTAAAATAGACAATATCATTCCAAAAAGGAACTGAAGTTTATTTAAAAAGTAAAAACAAGATAAGATTAATGTTTTTCACAGAAGATGGTTCTAAAAAAATATTTTTAGAAGGTGTTAACAACGATATAGGTGTTGCTTATGCTAAGTAAGAAAAAAAGATATTTGGATAGTAATTTCATTGTGTGTTCTAGCATTTTATATAGTATTTATGATTTATCCTTTAGGAATTTTATTTAAAAAAATGCAGTAATAGAAAATAATGGAGATTTCACTTTTGCTTATTTTTGCAAAAATTTTTAAGTAAAAATTATTACTTTTCTACTATATTTAATTCCTTTAAAGTCAGTTTAGCTGCAACAGCTTTAACTTTAATAATAGGAACTCCTTTGGCTTATTTCTACAATATGTATAAAATCAAAGGAAAAAAACTTTTTTTACAAATTATTATAATACTATGTAGTATGTCTGCACCATTTATTGGAGCATATTCTTGGATTTTATTATTAGGAAGAAATGGATTAATTACTAATACAATTAAAAAAACTTAACAGGTTTTAATTTCCCAAGTATCTATGGATTTGGTGGAATTTTTACTTGTTTTTGTGTATGCAACTTTATCCTTTAGTTTTTCCTATATGTTTCAGGAGCTTTAAGAAATATTGATAATTCTCTATTAGAAGCTAGTGAAAAATATGGGTTGTACTGGGACTAAAAAGATTCTTTAAAAATAATTATCCTCTATGTATTCCAACTATATTGGCAGCTGCTCTTATGGTATTTATGAGAGCCTTTGCAGACTTTGGAACTCCTCTATTCATTGGAGAAGGATATAGAACTTTCCCTGTTGAAATTTATAATCAATTTATGAATGAAACAGGTTCTGACAAGAATTTTTGCGTCAGCTGTAAGTATTATTGCAATTATAATAACATCTTTGATTTTCTTATTACAAAGATATATTAAATGGAAAGTATAAATTCACAATGAATGCACTTCATCCTATTGAAGCTAAGGAAATTAAAAGGAATAAAAATCTGTTTTAATTCACTTATTCTGTTATTTAATAGTTTTTTTGTTTCTTATGCTCCACAACTTTATGTAATTTATACATCTTTCCAAAAATACATCTGGAAAAACTTTTTCACAAAAAGGTTACTCTTTAAAGAGTTATACAGAAGCCTTTAGTAAATTAGGAAATGCTATCCAAAAAATACATTCTTAATTGGTGGACTTTCTCTAATTTTAATTATTGTTATTTCCATTTTAATTGCTTATCTAGTTGTAAGAAGAAATAACTTTATAAATAGAACTATAGATACTTTTATCTATGGTGCCTTATGTTATTCCTGGGTCAGTTGTAGGGATAGCCTTGGTAAGTGCTTTCAATAAAAAACCTTTTGTTTTAGTTGGAACTTTCTTAATAATGGTAATATCACTTATCATAAGAAGAAATGCTTATACTATAAGATCATCTGTTGCTATACTTCAACAGATTCCACTTTCTATCGAAGAAGCCTCAATCAGTTTAGGAGCTTCTCGTATGAAATCATTCTTTAAGATAACAACTCCTATGATGATGAATGGTATTATTTCAGGAGCACTTTTTAAGTTGGATAACAATTATTACAGAACTTTCTTCAAGTATTATCTTATATAACTATAAGACAATAACATTGACATTACAAATATATGTTTATGTTTCAAGAGGAAGTTATGGTATAGCTGCTGCTATGTCAACCATTTTAACTTTAATGACTGTTATTTCACTTCTGGTATTTATGAGAGTATCTAAAAAAATAAAAAAATATAATGATGTAAAAATAATATTTTAAATTAATAAGAGCTATTACATTTTTATTTGCAATAGCTCTTTTTTTGCTATTTTACTTCTTTTCCATTTTTATATGTAACTTGTTGAAGTATTTTTTTCCATTTTCATCATAAGTTGTTGCTACTCCGTCTACTTCTCCATTTTTATAAGTACGCTTCGCTTGTAGTTTACCATTTTTCATAGTAAGATTTTGCAGGTCCATCTTGTATATCGTTCTTATAGCTTACTTCACTTAATAATTTTACCACTTGGATAGTAATTTTTAGATAACCCATTTCTTGCTCCATTAACTAAAAGTAATTTCATATTCTAATTTACCTGTTTTTTTCATTATATAGTTTTTCCTAAACCTGATGTAACATCATTTTTATATGGAACTTCTGCTACTAACATACCATTTTCATTGTAATACTTTTGCTACTCCTTCTCTCTTGGCATTTTTGAATGGAACTTCAGATTCTAATTTACCACTTTTATAATAGTTTTTTCTACCCTTCAGCTTTTTCCATTTACATAATTTCCTTCTGATTTTTACTTTTGCCATTTTCATAGTATTCATATACTTTTTCCTTCTAACTTTCCTGCTTTTAATTGTAGCTAGTCCAAGAGTTTTTCCACTTGGATACTTTTTTTCTCAATTTCTCCAGAATAAGGTTTTTTTGCTCACCTTGAACATAGAATAAATCCCCTCGTTCATTACCATTTTTTTCAACTTGCATTCTTTGTGCTCCAAAAAGATAATACTGAACCTACTAATAATAATCCTGCTAATAATTTTTTTCATTTTTTTACCTCCCAAATTTTTTTATTTTAGTTTTTATTATACAAGTTGAATATTAATATTAGATTAATTTTAAAAATATATTTTTAAAAAAAGCTATTGCATTTTATTTGCAACAGCTCAATTTTTAGTTTACTATAATTTTTCTCATCATATGATAAAGTTCTCCTTCAAATCTTCCTCTCTTATCATATAATTTTTACTGCTCCAGTTACTACACCTTGACTAGTTGGGATTTCAGTTTGTAATTTTTCCATTTTTCATAATAATATTTTTGTACACCTTCATACTCATCTTCTGTAACATTTGTTACCACAAAGGCTGTTGCAAATTGATGATTTTTATCATTAATTTGTGACAGCTTTTTCTTTCGCAATAAAAAAATAGAAATCTTTTTAGAATTCTATCCTATTTCAAGTTTTATTTTTGATTTTTGGGCGAACTTAACACAAATCTATTGTTTTTCATTTTTTTAAGCTATTTTTTTAATGGATGCAATATTACTCCTTGCTTTTTCTAACTAATTTTTGCAAGATATCTGTTAAAATTATATGCTATACAAAAATAGTCCTATTTCTCTTTTGCGCTCTCTTTTCCTTTAACTTTTAATTTGCGTAATTTCATATCTTCTTTTAATACTGCAAAAGCTCCTTCTACTTGAATACTTCTATTCATTCTTAATTGCTTTCCAAATTCACTTTCTATATTATCTTTTGATTCTTTTGATAATTTTTCTAAATTTATAATTATATCTGACTTTCTTTTTCTGTTTCTGGGTTTCTAAAAATATATTGTTTTTATCTTTCCCATAATACAAAAAAATTCTAGTTCTAATCCATCTTTCCTAAACAGTCTATTTTCTTCTTCATTATATTCTAAATTTTCTACTCTATTTAAATCTTTTTTTATACTTTCTTGTCTTTGATTTCTCATAGTATATTGGTTTTATGTATGATACATAATTATTATTTTCTAAATACTCATAGTTAGGAAGACTTTCATAACCAGCATCAGCTACAACATTTATAATTTCAATATTTTGAGACTTAATTTTTTTCAAGAAATGGAATTAAAGTTTTAGAGTCTGAAGGATTATGAAAAAAATTTCATAAGAAGCTATGTATTCGCTAACAACTCCAATTTGAAGATTATATCCTGGTTTTAATTGACCATTGCGCATGTGATCTTCCTTCATTCTCATAAATGTTGCATCATTATCTGTTTTTAGAAAAAACTATTTCTTTTCACCTAAAAATTTCTAAATAGTTAGTATATTTTTTTCAAATCTTTCAATATATGATTCTGTCTTTTTCTAACAATATCTGCTCTTTACTTTTTTTCTTTTTACCTTTGCCATGTACTTTTTGAATATTTAAATTTTTCTAAATATGAAAAAAATATCAAAAATATTATCCAAATCTTTATTAAAGTATCTGTTGAATTCATCAATTAACTCTAATATATTCTCTTCAAGTCTTTCTTTATATTTTTAAAAGTGGATTTCTTCCAAACAAAACTATATTTATTAGCATAAGCTTCTATTTTAGTACCATCAATGTAAATAGTTTCAGTAGAAATTTCATTTAATTTAAAAAGTTTATCTACAAATTGAGTGAACAACTCATGGATAACATCAGTAGCTTTTTGAAAGAAAGCGCGCAATAGTTGAATAATCAGGTATATTAGGTGAATTTAATAAATATTGAGCTCTTTGGCTATCTTTACAAAGATACTCAATACCTCTAGTAGAATATATTCCTCTTGAATAAGCATAGATAATTACGGCAAACATATTAACAGGATGTACCTTAGTTTTGTTAGGAAATACTTGCATTAAATTAGAAAAAAATCCATTTCCTCCAGAATGGCGCTAAGTAGTCTAACAGGATCATCTTTATCAATATCTTTATTGATGTAAAAAAAGTTTATCTTGAAAAAAAGTAAAAAAATTTGTTATTATTAATTGGTTTTTATCATAAGTATATTATATTAAATTTTGAAGAAAATTTCTAAAAAAATTTATGTAATATACTTTTTAAATTTAAAAAGATGCTAAACTACAAAAAAATGTTTTTAGCATCTTTTTTTCTTTTTGGGACTCAACTATTTAATTTGCAACAGCCCTTTTTTTCTCTAAATTATTTTATTCTCCATTTTCTACTCTTATAAGTTTTCCATTTTCATCATATTCTTCTAATTTTTTTCTTTAACATGATTATCAGTCAATCTAGTTTTTTTAGATTTCCATTCTCATGATATTCTTCTATAATTTTTGAACTATAATCTATCTTTCCTGATTTTACTTCTTCATAAAGCTTCTTTTATTTCATTTTTTTCAATATTTTTTTATCTTTATCTTCTAATTCATACTCACTTTTTGTAGATAATTTTTCCATTAGAACGATAAACTTCAATAGTAAAAGTTTTCTTATCGTTTTTTTGTACAAGATTAAGTTTTGTACTAGAGACAAGAGAGTTTGTAGCCTCTTTTTCTCCTAGTCTTTTTGAGAAGCATTCAGATTTAAAAAAATTAATGAAAATTAAAGTCATAAGTAGTAAAAAAGTATTTTTCTTATTTTCATAACTCATCTCCTTGGTGAAAAAGTATCTGGCATTTAATTTTTTTATAATAAGCTCCCAATATTTTATCTAATTGATATCATTATAGCATATTTAGTTGCAATAATGTAGCACTTAATATTTTTTTGAACTATCTTTTTTTATTAGTTTTATTTTTTTCTTTTAAAAATGAATATATAATTGCTTGCTTTTTTTCTTGGAATGGTATATAATTAAGTTATCAAAGATTTTTATCTTGGAAATCAAAAATAGTAAAGGGGGATGTGTAATATGGTTAATGTTTGTAATAAGCTTTTCATAGCTTTCTATGACAGATGTGCACATCTGTCTTGGCAACATTTATTTCTATTCTTTTGACTTAGATTAATTATCTTTTTTTGCTTGTAAAAAAATTTAATTAAAACTAGGAGGAGAATAAAATGACAAAAATTAGAAAAATTTCATAGATAATATTATAGAAGAAAAAAAGCTGAATTTAAAGGATTAATAGGTAAAGAAAAATAGAGTTGAAAAATATGATCGAAGATCTAAAAAAACTTTAAATCTTTCTAATGATAAATTAGAAGAAGTTATCAAAGTTGCCAAAAAAACATATGTAATATTGATCAAAACTGTAGCTAAAAAAATTTAGCTACAGTTTTTTTACTCTTTATTTTTTTATTAAACTTTTATAATTTAAGTGTTTTGTAATTATTGCATTTTTATTTTTTTATTGTATAATATGTATGTCTACAAAAATTAAATTAGGAGGGATTTAGATGGAAGAATTACTTAGTATGTTATTTTTTTGCTGCTATATTAGGATTAATTACAGGGTTTATTGCTAAAAAGTAAAGGATATAGTTTTGGTGCTTGGTGGCTATATGGATTTTTAATATTCATAGTTGCTATTATACACGTTTTGGTCATACCTAATAAAAAATATAGAACAAAAAAAGTGATCAATGAATTAGAAAGATATAAGAAACTTTTTGAAGAAGGAATTATTACTGAAGAAGAATTTGATTCTAAAAAGGAGGAATTAAAAGCAAAAGCTTAACGATACTTTAAGAGAAGAGTAAGAGGGGTGTAAAAATGAAAAAAATAATATTTTTTTATAATTATTTTACAATTATTTCTTTTTAGCATGTAATAAAGAAGAAACAAAAATCTCAAACTCAAAAAAATTCAAGAAACAAGTTCTACAAATATTAATCCTAGGGAAAAAGAAATTGAAAAAAATTAAAAGATGATTTAAAAATTTGGATTAATGGGAACTGATGATAGATATCAAGAAAAATAGAGCACAATATAAGGAATTAATAAGTTTAGGATATGATGACAAACAAGCATTTGAAATAGTTTATTGTGATTTTATATTAGAAAAGTGGGCATATGAAACTGCTGAATCAGATATTACTGATTATAGTTTTGATGATGTTGTAAGATATGCTTTTAAATTGGGGAGTTACTGATGAATCATTAAATGAATATAGAGAAAAATGATGCAATTCAGTATTGGTATGATCTGATTGATGAAATCCGTTCTAATAAAAAAAGAAGTCAAACTACAGCTGTTTCATCTTCAAATTCAAAAAGAAGAAAAAAATATGATGGTAAAGTTGTTATCCCAAAAAAACTTCTTGGAAGCATGTACAAAAAAACTAAAAATCCTAAGTGCACTTTCTACATATGATATTGATAACAATGGAGTAAGAGATATTCTATCTGTTGAAACGATAAATCTTTATGACACACCTTTCAGTATGGCTATGAATGGTTCAAAAGATATGAGAGATTTTTTTTACAATTGAAAAAAATTAAAAAAATGATGGTTATAAGATCAATTTAGATACATTAACAGATAGTACTAGTATAGATCTGATAGATTATGATGGAGATAATATTCCTGAATTAGTTGTAACTTTTTCAAGATGAAGATTTTTAATAGTTGTGTTTATTTATTTGTCTATGATAAAACTAATAAAAATATAAAGAAAGCTTTTAATATGCCAGCCTTTGATTATTCTTCAGTTACAAAAATATGGTTTTTTTCTTCTGCAATGGGAAATGCCTTAGAACAATTTTTGGGTATAAAAAAATGGGTAAGTTTTTAGAAGTTGAATACAAACAAAGTTAAAAGATCTTTTTCAAATTAAACTATAGTGGAGGAATAAAATGATTAAGAAATTAATTTTTAATGATAATTGTACTCTTTAGGACTTACTGCATGTATGCCTAAAAAGTCTTGTTGTGGAAACAACTAAAGAGATTGAATTAAATGAATACATAGAATTAGGAAATTATAATTTAAAAAAACAGTAGAAGATGTTGCTGCATTCTTAGTTACAATTACAGAAATTGAAAAACAACAATCCTGTTACTATATCAGAAGTAAAAAAATTCTTTTTGATTGGAGTGGTGAAAAAAAGTGGAAAAAGATTCATATATTGTATCTGCTAAATATAGAAGCACTACTTTTTAAAAATTCCTGTAAAAAGTATCTGACTTAGAAGTTTATGCTAATCCTGGTGAATCATATATTGAAAAAAATGGTATGACTTATGCTTTAGGAAGTGTCCTACCACTCCTTCTATTAGAAGTTTATGGTAATTCAAAAATATCAAAATTATTTAAGATAACAATATCCAATTTTTTTCAATTGAAAATCAATAAGAATGCTATATTTCTTATAGTATTTGAAGAAGATAATAATGATGAACCTGAAAAATTTTCAAACAACTATAAGATAACTGATCTAATGCTAGTGTAAGACCAGGTGATAACTTTGAACTTATAACAGATCTAACAGTTAATAATGCTGAGGATATAATCATAACATATGGGGATGGTAGAAAAGAAAAAAATGGAGAGTTACCAGAGCTGGAAATGTTAAATATGAGACTGGATATTATGAATTTTTTTCTTAGATCAAATTAGTTAGAATAATTATTGTTATTAGAGGAACTGTTTTTTTTATTACTAAAAAAATACAGTTCCTTTTTTTTATTTATTCAAATCCTTATTTTTTTTCAATGTTTTAAATTTTTTTCAAAAAAATAATTCTTTATTTTTTTTATAAAAAAATACTTGACAAATTTTTTTGTTTAATGATACTATACATTTGTACAGTTGAATGAGTACTCAATTATAAAAAAATTTAGGAGGATATGATATGGTAAGTTGTGAAAAATATGAAAAAAAGGTGAAGTTTATAAATGTCAATGTTGTGACTTCGAAATAGAAGTTAAAAAAATGCATGTGATTGTGGAACTAATGATAACTGTGAAACTCATGATGCTTCTCACGAATGTTGTGAATTCACTTGTTGTGGAAAACCATTAGTTAAAAAGGATAACTTCAAATAGATAAAGGCTATATAGATTTCTATATAGCCTTTTTTTACTATGCATACTTTATTTGCACTTGAATTCAAAAGTAATACTATGATATTATTTTCTTAAATATAAGGAGGTAATATGTTTACGTTTAATTACACAATAAAACAAGAAGATTTAAATTATGGTAATCATGTAGGTAATGAAAGAGCTCTATTATTTTTTTCAATGGGCTAGAGAAGAATTTTTTTAAGAGCTAATAATTTAAGTGAAACAGATATAGGAGATGGAAGTGGTTTTATCCAAACTGAAGCAACTGTTCAATACAAAAAAACAATTATTTTTAAATCAAGAAATAAAAAGTTAATATAACTAAAATTGAAATAAAAAGGTTTAAGAATAATTTTTGAACATGAAATTTTTCTGTGGTGAGGACTTAGCTATAACAGGAACAGCAACTGTTTTAGCATATAACTATGAAGAACAAAAAAAGTAAAAAAAGTTCCTACTAATTTCAAAGAACTAGTTGAAAATTACTAAAATTAAAGAGCTGTTGCAAATTTTAATTTTTAATCTAAAAAAACAAAAAAATAAGTGAGTTACGAATGAAATTTTTTAGATAAAAAAATCAAATAGAATGAGCCGAGCAAATGCAGGAGTGTTTGAGTGTAACGAGTTTCCTGATTTGCAGCGAATTCTTGATTTTTTTATCGTTAAGAAATTTACTCAGTAACGAACTATTTTTTTTATTTTTATTTAAAATGCAACAGCTCTTTTTTTAAATTTTATCTAATTCTACTTTTTTTCAACAACAACAGATTTTTTTGACTTACATATATTACAAAAGCCAGGTTTTTGCTCGATTAGGTTTAGATACATTCTTTCTTAAAGTATAATCTACAGTTACCTTTTTCACCCTAAATTAGCCTTAGAATAATAAGCTGATACCTGTGCTGCCTTAACTATTAATTCATCTGTTAATTTAGTGGCTTTTCAAAATGATATGAGAACTTGGAATATCTTTCACATGAAACCAATAATCATTTTTTTCAGAGATTTTTAAAAGTTAAATTATCATTCTCTAAGTTATTTCTACCATAGAGAATTAAAGTAATCTTCTCCTTCAATTAAACCATACTTCACTTCTTTTTTTAAGTTTAGTTTTTCTTTTTATTATGTAAACTCTTGATATAGTTCAATTTTATTAATTCTTCTTCAATCTCTCTCAAAGAACTAACATCTGTACTACTTTCAATGAAAAAGTAAAGTACTTTCTATATATGAAATTTCTTCTCTTATCTCTTTATCACGTCTTATAGCATTCGTAAGTCCTCTTTTTACCTTGTTGTACTTCTTATAGATTCTATCTAAGTTTTCCTTAGGACTTATTAAACTATCTAACTCAATTTCAATTTCTTCATTGTTATAGAAATCATAAGCTTTTTACAGAATTCATTCCCTTTTTTTACATTATAAAGAACAGAAGCTAAAAATATCTCCTTTTTTTCTTTTATGCTTTCCATAGTTTCTGAATCATCTATATCCTTTTTAATTAAGCTTAAGATCTTATTTAATTTCTTTAATTTCTTTTCAAGGAAACTTTCCAATCTATTTTTTTTAAAAAGCATATAACTTGTTGTAGTATGCTCATAATCTATATAGAAATTTATCATTTCATCATATGAAGAAAAATTCTTTCACTTCATCATAATCTTTAAAAATCTAAGTCTAAAAACTGTTGCCAATTTTATTTTTCTTATCTTTGAAATAGATTTTAGCTTTTTACAGGACTATTTAAAAATATTTGTAAATTCTTCAAAAAGATTTTTATATTATTTAAATATTTTCCCACTCCTTCTATTTCATTTGAAAAAAACATTTCCACTTGCTAATAAGTTATCAAATTTATCTTTATTTAGCTCGGTAGGTAATATTTTTTTATCATATTTAGGTCTTGAATAAGTTTCACCTAAAAAAATAATGTTCTGTCTATATTTTCTGAAATATGGAATTTCTTTAATGTATCCAACACCTTATCTTCCTCATCTGTAAAAAAATAACATTAGACAATTTTTCCAAGACATTCAAAAATATATCTTGTATTTTTTTATCTCACCTAACTCATTAATTCTAGAAAAATGAAAAGCTAGGATTCTATCAAACCCTAGCTGCTCTATATCAGTCAACATAGCATTCATTAAATGCTTTCTTAAATTAGAAATTAATGACGAAGATATATCTAGAATTGCTTGCTCTTTATTTTTTTACTAATGTAGCAAAGTGCTAAGGCTGGTATACAAGAAAAATAGAAGTTCAATTTTTCCCAAAAATGAAGAGAAATTGTGTATTCATTATTTTTTTAAAGATTCTATTTATTCTTTTTTTCCTTCTAAAGTCTTTTTTTAACTCTTCCTTTATTTTTTTGAAAGAGATATACCGTCCATATATAACATATTAATCAGCCTTTACTCCTATTAAATTTTTTTTGCATCTAAGATATCAAGAGTTAAAAACTTCTCCATCTTCTTTTTCTATTTTAAATAATGATTTATCACCAGATTTTTAAAAAGTTTTTAAAAAGTGTAAAGTTTTTCTATTCCATGACTTAAGAAATAGTTTTTGAACTATAGGAGTTCCTTTTTATTTCAACTATAGAAACTTTTTGTTCCTTCTTTAAAAATCTGTAATAGTCATAGGTTTAAAAATAGTCTGTTTTATTTCTTAATGAATCTAAAAATAATTTCAAAAGTTTCAACAAATTTTTTTGTAAATCTTTTTCAGGTATACTTTCAGTTATTGAAGCCATTATCATTTTATGATAGTTATTATGATAAGTTAAGGCATCTACTCCTTTTTTTTGTAAGTGAAACAAATACCTTTTCTTCTATCAGTTGTAGATCTTGCTCTATCTATATATCCTTTATCAGATAATTTTGAAATAGCAACTGTTGCAGTTCCCATTGTAATTCCTATCTTATCTGCAAGTTCATTCATAGTTAATTGAGTGTCTTGTCCAACAGATTCAATTATATGTAATTCTGTATGAGTTAAAGCTTTAATTCCTCTTTTTAAAAGCCATATCTTCTGTCTTATAAAAACAGTTTGTAATATTCCTCTAAAAACATCATTTACTCTTTGTATATTCACCGTCATTTGAAATTCCTCCTCTAGTTTGCTTTTTGATTTTAATAAGTCGATTCTTTCTTTTGTAATCTCCTGAGAATACATAAGAACCAGCAACAAATATATTAGCTCCTGCATCTGCACAAACTTTTATAGTTTCATCAGTTATTCCACCGTCTACTTCTATATCTATATCTGCTCTCATTTTCTTAATTGCCTTTATTTTTTTCTACCACTGCAGGTATGAATTTTTGCCCTCCAAAAACCTGGATTTACACTCATAACCAAAACCATATCGATATCATTTTATAACATATTTTAATACGTCTTCTGATGTTGAAGGATTTAGTGAAACACCTGCTTTTACTCCAAAAAGATTTTTATTTGTTGTATAACTCTATGTAAATGGATTGTAGATTCTGCATGTACAACAACAATATCTGCTCCTGCTTTTACGAAATCTTCAATGTATCTTTCAGGTCTATCTATCATTAGATGAACATCGAACACAAGCTCAGTACATTTTCTAATGCACTTTATTACAGGAGGTCCAAAAAGTTAAATTAGGTACAAATTCTCCATCCATAACATCTATATGAATGTAGTCTGCACCTGCCTTATCGATTGCCACAAGTTCTTCACCAAGCTTTTGAAAAAAATCACTTGATAATATAGAAGGAGCTATTTTTATCCCCTTAGTCATACCTATTCCACCTTTCTGATAAAAATTTCTAAAGTTTTTTTTATAAAAAAATTATATCTATCTTGAGATATTTTATTCTCTTCCACAGCTTTTTTTCACATTACAATTTGGCTCATGTATATGAGAACAATTTAAAAAAATTTACAACTATCTATATTTGTAAATTCAGGGAACAAAGAAATCAATTCTTCTCTATTTTCAATTTTTTTGGTACTTCTATTGAAGAGAACCCAGGAGTATCGATTATATAACCTCCTGCTTTCATTCTAATCATATTAGAATCTCTTGTTGTATGTTTACCTCTTTGTAATCTTTCACTAATTTCTCCAGTCTTTAAGACTCTTTTCACTTTGTAAAAAAATTGATAAGACTTGATTTTTCCAACTCCACTAGGTCCACCTATTACAGTTGTTTTTATCTTTTTAAGAAATCTTCTACTTCTTGAAGTCCAACATTCTCTTGACAAGAGATTAAAAAAATGAAGGTACTCCTATACTTTTTTTAAGTGAGCCAATCTTTCTTTTAATTCTGTTAATTCTTCTTCACTTAAATAATCTATCTTATTTATTATTACTAAAGGTTTTACTTTATAATAAAAATGCTGTTAATAATAGTAAATTTATTCTTTCATAATCTATATTTGGATGTTTTTGCTGCAAACTGTATTGCTAGATAATCCACATTTGCAACTATAGGTCTTATTAGCATATTATCTCTTTCGAATATTTCAACTATTGCATTATCCTCAGAGATTTCAACTCTATCACCTACAACACAATTATATTTGTTATTTGTTTTCTTTAAAAATTCCTCTCAATTTACATTCAAAAGACTTCATTGTTGCTTTCAACATAATAGAAACCTTGAATCTTATTAATTACTACGCCTTGAATTTTTCTTTTACCTCCATACCTTTTTTTTCTTTCTTTTTAAAAATATAAATAAGTGAGTTACACTATTAAGACATTAGTAAAAAAACAAGTGAACTTGCATCTAAATTTTAGATAAAAAAATCAAACAGAATGAGCCGAGTAATTCTCAGCGTGTTTGAAGCTGACTTGTCAGCAAGTTTGCTGAAATTACAGCGAATTCTTGATTTTTTTATCGTTAAGAAATTTAGTTAGCAATGAACTGTTTTTTTACTATTATTTTTACTATGTTATTTTTTTACTAGTAATGAACTATTTATATTATTATTCCAATCCATTGCTTATTAAGAAATCAAACTTTTTGTCCTCTTGATATAGGTTCTCCACTTTTTGGGTGAAGTTGCTATAATTTGGTTAATAGGTAAATCTGATCTCATCTTTTTTTACTTCTCCAACCTTCATACCATTTTTTTATTAAGTAAAGAACTTGCTTCTATATAGTTCATACCTACTAAATCATCTAAGAATACTGAAGGTGATTCCTTACTTACCCATACTTTCATATTTCTTGATCTTTTTAACTATAGTTCCTTCCAGCAGGTTCTTGTAAAAGCAACTGTTCCATAAGGTAAGTCTGAATAAACTTCTCCCATCTCTCTAATATTTAAAGGAGACTTTGAAATAGTTTTCTTTGCTTCTTCTATACTAAGTCCTGTTAAGTTTGGAGCCTTATAATAAAAATTCATTGAAATAATATCTTTCAAATACTCCAATCCCAACTTTTTATAATAGCTATAATTAAAATTATATTTAATATTATCTTAATTAATCTTCTGTTATCTTTCTCTGGTTGTTTTCGCACTTGCTACTTCTACTTCTATATCTTCAAAATCGTCTTCATCATTATCATTTCTAAATTTCTTCATATTTCTCTCCTAACTAATAAAAAGTTTTAAAAAAATACTTTTTAAATCAAATATTTCAGTTAATTTTTAACATATTTTATTAATTAGTACAAGTAAGAATTTTAAATTTTTTTTTCCTTCAAAAATACTATTTTTTTATTTTTTTATTTTGAAATTTCATTTTTTTAAAAATTTAGAAAAAAATAATTTATAAATATGGAATATTGAGATTTAATTTTCAAAAAAATACTTGACGAATACTAAAAATATTTGATAGTATGTTACTTGACCACTTGGTCAATGACCTTATGGTCAACTTATGAAACTAGAATTTTAACTATAATTAAAGGAGATTAAAATGATATGAGTTTTGATACGGAAAAAGAAAAATTCTTATTTTAGAAAAAAAGCAAAAGACATGATAATTACAGAAGGTTATTCTAACTTATCAATAAACAAATTGACATCAGAATTAGGAATATCAAAAGGTAGCTTCTATACTTATTTTCCTTCAAAGGATAATATGCTAGCTGAAATCTTAGATGAGTATTCAGAGAATGCAAAAGTTTTTAGTGAAAACTTAGCTTCAAATTCTAATAGTATAGATGAATGTTTAAATTACTTTGTAAATTCTATGCTTAATTTAAATGACAGAAATTTAAAAATTAGAATTAGTAATGACAAGTTTAAAAAAAGAAACTATGAGGTTTTTTTAATGAAGAAAAATTTTATTAAACTAAAAAAATACTGCACGTAAAAACAATAGATTTCATAAAGAGTATTTTAAAGAAATATAAGAAATCTATAAATATTAAAGAAAAAGATATGGAAAAAAATGTTCTAAGATGATATTTAGTATCACTGAAGTATTTTTTTAATGATGGAAAAATATTAATTTTGAAACTAATAAATTTTTCATCAAAAAAACTTTAGATGAGGTTAAAGAATTATATAGAAGTCAAAGTATGAAAGAAAAATCTTGAATTTATAAAAAGAAAGTATTAAAAAAATTTTTATATAGATGATATATTTTAGGAGGAAGAATGAAAAAAATTATTAACATTTTTTTTGTTTTGTTGGCAAATGTAGCTTTAGCTAGAGATTTAACTCTAGATCAAGCCATAGATTTATCACTTAATAACAGTAAAGAAATGAAAAATTTCTGAAAAAGAGTTTAGAAATTTCTAAACTAAATGTAAGCAAGGCTTTTTAAAGAAGCTTTACCTTCAGTAACTTATAGTGGTGCTGTTACTTTAGGAGAACATGAAAGAAATATTTTAACTCAAAGTGGAGGAAACTATGTTTCAAAGAAAAAAAGGTTATACTCAAACTTTAAAAAGTTACTCAACCTCTTTTCACAGGTGGAGCTATATCAGCAGGAATTAAAGGTGCTAAAAGCCTATGAAAAATATAGCAAGTTATTCTTATTTACAAAAGTAAGATTCAAAAATAGGTTAGAGACTATAAAAAAATATACTCAGATATCATAAATGCTGAAAGAAACTTAGCTGCTCTTAAAAAAATTCAGAAGAAATCTTATTAAAAAAAGACACTATAAACAAGAAGAACAATTAAAGTTAAGACTTATAACTAAACCTGATATTCTTCAAACTGAATATTCATTAGAAGATATAAGAGCACAAATCATCAATTTACAAAATTTAGCTGACACAAATAAAGAAAAAAATTATATATAAGAACAGGGATAAATAAATCTGAGCCATTAAATTTAGTAAGTTTTGATATTCCTAATAATTTATCAGATAGTCTAAACTTAAATACTGATTTAAACCAAGCTTTAAATCAAAGTTTATCTGCAAAAATTGCTGATGAACAAGTAAATATAGCTGCTGCTAGTAGAATGGCTGCTGCTGGAGATTTATTACCTCAAGTAAGTGCTTATGTTTCTTATGGAACAGGTGGACAAGAAAGAGCATCATTCTCAAGATCATATAGAGATGCTGAATTGATTGGTGGAGTTCAAGTTTCTTGGAAAGTATTCTCTTTTGGAAAAGATTTAGATAACTACAAGGTTGCTAAACTAGAAGAAGAACAACAAGTATTAAAAAAATACTTCTGCTAAAGAAAAATATTGAAATAAATGTAAAGAGTGCTTATCTAAATGTTGTAAGTTTAGAAAAAAACAAGTTGCAGCTCAAAGAAAAAGCTGTAGAAGCTGCTAAATCAAAGCTTTGAAATGAACCAAGAAAAAAATATGATGCTGGACTTATTTCAACTATAGATTATTTAGATTTTGAAAATACATACAGACAAGCAAGAATAGCGTATAATAAAGTGTTACTTGATTATTATTATGCATTTGAAACATATAGATCACTATTAATATAAATAAGAATATTATAAAAGATTACTTGCCTGCCTATAATGTTTCCAGAGCTCCACAAAGGCTCTATCAACATTATAGGACGTCGCAGTAATCTTATAAAAAAATAAAATTTGAAAGGAAAAAAATATGAAAAAAATTATTGACAATATTACTTGCAACTAGTTTATTAGTAGTTGCTTGTGGAAAAAGATAAAGAAACAAAAGATGCTAAAAAAATGAAGCTGCTGTAACTGAAACACAAAGTAGCTGCTAAGCCTGTAGAAGTTTCAGCTGCAACAACTAGACAAATGTCTAAACTTTTTTTGAATCAAGTGCTGTTTGGGAACCTTTATCAAAGGTTGATTTTCTCAACTAATAAAGGGAGCGACAGTAGAAAAAAATTTATAAAAGAAATGGTGAATATGTAAATAAAGGTGAAATTATAGTTAAGCTTTCTGATGCTCAAACAGAAGCTGATTTTCCTTCAAGCTAAGGCTAATTACCAATCGGCTACTGCTAACTTTAACATAGCTAGAAACAACTATCAAAAGTTTAAAAACTCTATATGACAAACAATTAATTTCATATTTAGAGTTTTCAAACTATGAAGCAACATTTACTAGTGCTCAAGGAAATTTAGAAGTTGCTAAGGCTGCATATATGAATGCTCAAAAACAGTTATTCTAAACTTGTTGCTAAAAGCTGATATAAGTGGAATTGTTGGTAATTTATTTATAAAAAGAAGGAAATGATATAGCTGCAAAAGAAACTCTATTTACTATCCTAAATGATAAACAAATGCAATCTTATGTAGGTATAACTCCTGAAGCAATTTCTAAGGTAAAACTTGGTGATGAAATAGATGTAAAAAAATAGATGCTTTAGGAAAAGAATATAAAGCAAAAAATTACTGAACTTAACCCTATTGCTGATAGTACAACTAAAAAAACTTTAAAGTTAAGCTAACTCTTGATAACTCTGATGGAGAAATCAAAGATGGTATGTTTGGAAATGTTGTTATTCCTGTTGGAGAATCTTCTGTTCTAAGTGTAGAAGATGAAGCAATAGTAACAAGAGATTTAGTAAACTATGTATTCAAATATGAAGATGGTAAAAGCAAAAACAAGTTGAAGTTACTGTAGGAGCAACAAACTTACCATATACAGAAATTTCTTCTCCAGAACTAAAAAGAAGGAGATAAGATAATTGTTAAAGGACTATTTGGTCTTCAAAAACAATGACACTGTTGAAATAAAAAAATGAGGTGAAATAATAATGTCATTAGCAGGAATCTCAATACGTAGACCTGTTGCAACAACAATGGTAATGTTATCATTTATTTTCATTGGACTACTTGCGATGTTCTCAATGAAAAAAAGAATTGATACCAAACATAAATATTCCCGTTGTTACAATCACTACCACTTGGAGTGGTGCTGTTAGTGAGGATGTGGAAGCACAGGTCACAAAGAAAATAAAAGACAGCCTTTCTAATGTAGAGGCCATTGATAAGATACAAACAGTATCTGCCTATAGTAGCTCTACTGTTGTTGTAAACTTTGAATATGGAGTTGATACAGATGAAAAAAAGTTACTCAAATTCAAAGAGAAGTTTCAAAAAAATAACAAATAATTTACCTAGTGATGCAAATACTCCATTAATTAGAAAAAGTAGAGGCTGCTTCAGGTAACATGACAGCAGTTATAGCTTTTAATGCTGATAGTAAAACTGCACTTACAACTTTTATTAAAGAACAATTAAAACCTAGACTTGAAAGTTTACCAGGTATAGGGACAGGTTGATATCTTTGGTAACCCTGATAAACAATTACAAATTCAAGTTGATAGTGATAAATTAGCTTCTTACAACCTATCACCTATGGAATTATATAACATTGTTAGAACATCTGTTGCAACATATCCTATTGGTAAAGTTATCTACTGGTAACAAAGATATGATTATCAGATTTATGGGAGAATTGGACTATATAGATCAATATAAAAAAATATATTAATAAGCTCTAATGGTAATACTTTAAGATTAAAAGATGTGGCTGATGTTGTATTGACAACAGAAGATGCAACTAATATAGGATACCTTAATGGTAAAAGAAGCTGTAGTAGTTCTATTACAAAAATCTTCAGATGGAGATACTATCACTTTGAATAATGCTGCCTTTTAAAGTTATAGAAGAAATGAGACCATATATGCCAGCTGGTACAGAATACAGTATAGAAATGGACTCTTCTGAAAATATTAATAATTCAATTTCAAATGTTTCTAGTTCTGCTGTACAAGGACTGGTACTAGCTACTATAATCTTATTTGTTTTCTTAAAGAGTTTTAGAACAACTATATTAATTTCATTAGCACTTCCTGTTGCAATAGTATTTACCTTTGCTTTTCTATCAATGAGAGGTACAACTCTTAATTTGATTTCACTTATGGGACTTTCTATAGGAGTTGGTATGCTAACGGATAACTCGGTGGTGGTGGTTGATAATATCTATAGACATATAACGGAATTAAATTCTCCTGTTAGAGAAGCTGCTGAAAAATGGTACAGTAGAAGTTACTTTCTCTGTTATAGCCTCAGCTTTAACAACTATAGTAGTTTTCCTACCTGTATTATTTGTTCCAGGGCTTGCAAGAGAATTCTTTAGAGATATGTCTTATGCAATAATATTCTCTAACCTTGCTGCTATCATAGTTGCTATAACTATGATACCTATGTTAGCAAGTAGATTTTTTTAAATAGAAAATCAATGAAGTCTGAAGATGGAAAATTTTTTTAAAAAAAGTAAAAAGCTTTCTATTTAAAAAAGTAATCAATAAGGCTATTTCTCATAAAGGCTTTAACAGTTCTTATTATGGTTGGATTATTTTTTTCTTCAGTATTTTTAGTAGGACCTAAGTTACTTAAATTTGAATTTATGCCTAAACAAGACCAAGGAAAAATATTCATTGACAGCTGAACTACAAAAAGGTACTGACTTAGCTAAGGCTGAAAGAATAGCAAAAAGAGTTGGAAGAAATTGTTAAAAATGATCCTCATACTGAAAGTTACTTAATGTTAGTAAGTACATCTAGTATTTCTGTAAATACCAATGTTGGTAAGAAAAAGCACAAGAAAAAGACAGTGTATTTACAATTATGGATGATATAAGAAAGAAAGCATCTAATGTCTTAGATGCAAGAGTGTCTATGACTAACCAATTCTCTGGTGGACAAACTCAAAAAGATGTTGAATTCTTATTACAAGGTTCTAACCAAGATGAAATTAAGCAATTTGGTAAGCAACTTTTAGAAAAAAACTTCAAAAAAATATGACGGTATGGTTGATATATCTTCAACTCTTGATCCAGGAATTATAGAGTTAAGATTGAATATAGATAGAGATAAAAATAGCAAGTTATGGTATTAGTCCTGCTGTTATTGCACAAACTGTAAGTTACTATATGCTAGGTGGAGATAAAGCTAATACTGCAACTTTAAAAAAACAGATAGTGAAGAAATTGATGTTTTAGTCAGACTTCCTAAAGAAAAAGAGAAATGATATAAATACTTTATCTTCTTTAAACATTAAAGTTGGAGATAATAAATTCGTTAAGTTATCAGATGTTGCAACTTTACAATATGCTGAAGGAACTTCTGAAATAAGAAAGAAAAAAATGGTATCTATACTGTTACTATCTCTGGTAATGATGGTGGTGTTGGTCTAGGAAAAAAATCCAATCTAAGATAATTGAAGAATTTAATAACTTAGAGCCTCCTTCAACTATCTCATACAGTTGGGGTGGTCAATCTGAAAACATGCAAAAAGACTATGAGTCAGTTATCATTTGCATTGTCAATTTCAATTTTTCTTAATCTATGCTTTACTTGCTTCACAATTTGAAAGCTTTATATTACCATTTATAATAATAGGTTCTATACCACTAGCTTTAATTGGAGTTATTTGGGGACTTGTAGTTTTAAGACAACCTATAGATATAATGGTTATGATAGGA
>BNJT01000263.1_pt1 | contig 99766 bp, 104 predicted proteins | sample 8540491 | NCBI WGS metagenome assembly BNJT01 (sample SAMD00202455, study PRJDB9452) | human saliva metagenome | host: Homo sapiens | reverse complement strand
AAGAAAGCGCGTGGTGCCTTCCTAACGGCTTTAATAGAAAATCAAGTACAGACAGTAGAGGAAGCTCGTCGCTTAAGCTTTGCAGAATTTGTCTACAGAGAAGACCTGTCACAGCCACAGGAATTGGTTTTTGTTAAGGAAGTATGAAAAGAGAAAAATTCAAATTGAGGCTCAACTTCTTCGTTTCTAAAACGCATGAGGTTGGATAAAGAGTCTTTAAAATCAGAAAAATGCATATTATCAGATATTGAAAAAATTTGATGATATGCATTTTATTTTTCTAGAGTATTTTGGAGATTTTATACTTTAATTTTACTAGGATTGAAAGAAAAAATTAGTCATTTCCTATCTTTTCTATTGCTTTATTGGCTATCATTTGTTATATTAAAAGTGTAATTATTTTTTATTTAATGACGTAAGTGTTACACTTTTTAGACAGAAAGGAGTATTTTTTTGAACAGTAGATGTAAACGCTTACGTATATAGTGAAAGGATTTAGGACTTAATGGATAAAGGATTGTTTGAAAAACGTTGTAAATATAGTATTCGAAAATTTTCATTAGGGGTTGCTTCTGTCATGATTGGTGCAGCTTTCTTTGGAACTAGTACTGTTTTCGCAGATTCTGCTCAGGCTGGTTCTACAGCAAATATGCCAGCAGATTTGGCTGCAGCTCTTGCTAATGCTAAAGAGGACGGTGGGCGCGACTTTGAAGCACCAAAAGCTGGTGAAGACCAAGGTTCTCCTGAAGTAACTGAAGGCCCAAAGACTGAAGAAGAATTGCTGGCAAAAGAAAAAGAAACTGCAACAAGCTCAGCAGTTTCAGATACTCTTCCTGAAGAACTACGTGGAAAACTTGATAAGGCTGAAGAAAATGGGCACACTGCCTCAAAAGAAGAACTAGAAAAAGAAGATAAAAGACTAGTCCCAGAAGATGTTGCTAAAACAAAAAATGGTGAATTAAACTATGGTGCGACTGTCCAAATTAAAAGCGCTGCAGGGCTTGGCACTGGTATCGTCATTGGAGAAAATCTCGTTTTATCTGTTTCTCATAACTTTATCAAAGATGTTCCAGATGGTAATAATCGTAAGGTAGCTGATAATGTTGAGAGTGATGGAGATGTCTATACAGTTTCTTACAAAGGGGCACCGGACGTCAAATTCAGTAAGAATGATGTGAAACACTGGGATCGTGAAGGCTTCCTCAAAGGATATAAAAATGATCTGGCAATTGTTAAGCTTCGTACACCTCTTGCAAATGCACCTGTTGAAGTGACTGAGAAGCCTGCAACAACTAAGGTAGGAGATAAGGTTCATGTATTTGGATATCCAAAAGGAGAGCTTGATCCAATTTTGAATACTACCGTTGAGGATATTAATAATCACGGAGAAGGTGTTCGTGGAATTAGCTATCAAGGAAGTGAACCAGGTGCCAGTGGTGGCGGTATTTTCGATGAAAATGGGAAATTGATTGGTATCCACCAAAATGGTGTCTCTGGTAAACGTAGTGGTGGTATACTCTTCTCACCTGCTCAGCTAGAATGGATTCAAAACTATATCAAGGGTATTGAAACAAGGAAACCAGCTGGTCTAGATGCTCTCGATAAACAAGTGGAAAGCAAGGAAGAAAAACCAGCTGACAATAAGCCGGCAGAAAACAAACCAGCAGAAACTAAACCTGCTGAAAACAAGCCAGAAGAAACTAAACCGAGTGAATCAAAAGAAGTCACTCCAGAATGGAAAACAGTTGAAAAGAAAGAACAACAGGGAACAGTAACTGTCCGTGAAGAAAAAGGAGTTCGTTACAACCAACTAGCTTCAACTGCCCAAAATGACAATGGTAAAAAACCAGCCTTGTTCGAAAAAGATGGTTTGACAGTTGATGCTAATGGGAATGCTACAGTTGATTTGACCTTTAAAGAAGAATCTGAAACAGGTAAGTCTCGCTTCGGTGTCTTCATGAAATTTAAAGACACAGATAACAACGTTTTTGTAGGATATGACCAAGGTGGATGGTTCTGGGAATATAAGACAAGTGGAAGTGGACTTTGGTACCAAGGTAATCGTGTTGCAGCTCCTGTTAATGGCTCAACCAATCACTTGACGATTAGTCTCAAATCAGATGGACAACTGAATGCAACTAATAATGATGTGAAACTTTTTGACACAGTGACCTTGCCATCTGCAGTAAATGACAAACTCAAAGATGAGAAGAAAATTGTTCTTAAAGCTGGAACCTACAATAGTAGTGAAAGAACAATTGTCAATGTCAAAACTGACAACCAAGAAGGAGTTAAAACAGATCAAGAATCCACTAAAAAAGAAAAGGGCGATACAGTAGATGATAGCAATGTAAAATACGACACTATTCAATCCACAGTATTGAAAGCAGTTATCGACCAAGCCTTCCCACGTGTGAAAGAATATGTTCTAAATGGGAACAAGCTCTCAGGACAAGTGCAACCAATTAATCAAGTGGTGATTAACAAGCACGCTGTGACTCCTGAAGTTACCTATAAAAAGGTCAATGCAACGACTGCTGAATATGAGATGAAACTCCGTGATGAGAAAAATCTCATCAATGCGGATATGACTGTTCGTTTGCAAGTAGTGGATAACCAACTTCACTTTGATGTGACTAAGATTGTCAACTATAACCAGGTAACACCAGGACAGAAGATTGATGATGAACGTAAATTACTTTCTTCAATCAGCTTCCTAGGAAATGCCTTGGTATCTGTTTCCAGTGACCAAGCAGGAGCTAAGTTTGATGGGGCAACCATGTCAAACAATACTCACGTCAGTGGTGATGACCATATCGAAGTAACAAATCCAATGAAAGAATTAGCCAAAGGTTATATGTACGGATTTGTTTCAACAGATAAGCTTGCAGCAGGTGTATGGAGCAACTCACAAAACAGCTACGGTGGTGGTTCTTACGACTGGACACGTTTGACAGCTTATAAGAATACGATTGGCAATGCTAACTACGTGGAAATTCATAGCTCTGAATGGCAATGGGAAAAAGCCCACAATGGAGTTGTCTTCCCAGAATATACAAAGGAACTTCCAAGTGCAAAAGTTGTCATCACTGAAGATGCCAATGCTGATAATAAAGTAGACTGGCAAGATGGTGCGATCGCATACCGTAGCATCATGAACAACCCTCAAGGTTGGGAAAAGGTTAAGGACATCACAGCTTACCGTATCGCTATGAACTTTGGTTCTCAAGCACAAAACCCATTCCTTATGACCTTAGATGGTATTAAGAAGATTAACCTTCATACAGATGGTCTTGGTCAAGGTGTACTTCTCAAGGGATACGGAAGTGAAGGACATGACTCTGGACACTTGAACTATGCAGACATCGGTAAACGTATTGGTGGTGTTGAAGACTTTAAGACTCTTATTGCGAAAGCTAAGAAATATGGTGCCCACCTCGGTATCCACGTTAACGCTTCAGAAACCTATCCAGAGTCTAAATACTTTAATGAAGATATTCTTCGTAAAAATGCAGATGGCAGCTACAGCTATGGTTGGAACTGGCTTGACCAAGGTATCAATATTGATGCTGGTTATGACCTTGCTCATGGGCGTCTAGCTCGTTGGGAAGAGTTGAAGAAAGAGTTGGGTGAAGGCCTAGACTTCATCTACGTCGACGTTTGGGGTAACGGTCAATCAGGTGACAACGGTGCCTGGGCAACTCACGTTATTGCGAAAGAAATTAACAAACAAGGTTGGCGCTTTGCTATTGAGTGGGGCCATGGTGGTGAATATGATTCTACCTTCCAACACTGGGCAGCTGACTTGACCTACGGTGGCTATACAAATAAAGGTATTAACAGTGCCATCACTCGCTTTATCCGTAACCACCAAAGATTCTTGGGTTGGTGACTACAGAAGTTACGGTGGTGCAGCTGACTATCCACTTCTAGGCGGTTATAGCATGAAGGACTTCGAAGGATGGCAAGGACGTAGTGATTATAACGGTTATGTAACAAACTTGTTTGCTCATGACGTTATGACTAAGTACTTCCAACACTTCACAGTCAGCAAATGGGAAGATGGCAAACCAGTAACCATGACTGACAATGGTAGTACCTATAAATGGACTCCAGAAATGAAAGTCGAATTGGTCGATGCAGCAAATAACAAGGTTGTGGTAACTCGTAAATCCAATGATGTCAACAGTCCACAATATCGTGAACGTACAGTAACGCTCAACGGACGTGTCATCCAAGACGGTTCAGCTTACTTGACTCCTTGGAACTGGGATGCAAATGGTAATAAGCTTGAAAGTGACAAGGAAAAAATGTACTACTTCAATACTGAAGCAGGTGCAACAACTTGGACACTTCCTAGCGACTGGGCAAATGGTAAGGTTTACCTTTATAAACTAACTGACCAAGGTAAGACTGAGGAAAAAGAAGTTGCCGTGAAAGACGGTAAGATTACCCTTGATCTTACTGCAAATCAGCCATATGTTCTCTATCGTTCTAAACAAACAAATCCAGAAATGTCATGGAGTGAAGGAATGCACATCTATGACCAAGGATTTAACAGTGAATCTTTGGATCATTGGAAGATTTCAGGAGATGCTTCTAAGGCTGAAATCGTGAAGTCTCAAGGTGCAAACCAAATGCTCCGCATCCAAGGTAATAAAGAAAAAGTTAGTCTCACTCAAAAATTGACTGGCTTGAAGCCAAATACTAAATACGCAGTCTATGTCGGTGTAGACAACCGTAGTAATGCTAAAGCAAGTATTACTGTTAATACTGGTGAAAAAGAAGTAACCAACTACACCAACAAGTCACTAGCACTTAACTATGTAAAAGCCTATGCTCACAATACTCGTCGAAGCAATGCAACAGTTGATAACACAAGTTACTTCCAAAACATGTATGCATTCTTCACAACAGGTTCAGATGTATCAAATGTAACCTTGACCTTGAGTCGTGAAGCAGGCAATGAAGCAACTTACTTCGATGAAATTCGTACCTTTGAAAATGAATCAAACATGTATGGTGACGGTCACGATACTGCAACAGGTGTCTTCAAACAAGACTTTGAAAATGTCGGACAAGGTATCTTCCCATTTGTTATTGGTGGAATTGAAGGTGTTGAAGACAATCGTACTCACTTGTCTGAAAAACATGGTCCATACACACAACGTGATTGGAATGGCAAGAAAGTTGATGACGTTATCGAAGGAAATTGGTCACTCAAGACAAATGGTCTCGTAAGTCGTCGAAACTTGGTTTACCAAACAATTCCACAAAACTTTCGCTTTGAAGCAGGCAAGACCTACCGTATTACATTTGACTATGAAGCTGGTTCTGACAACACTTATGCCTTTGTAGTCGGTAAGGGAGAATTCCAATCTGGTCAAACGAGCAATATGGAAGTGCATGAATTGCCAAATACTTGGACAGATTCTAAGAAAGCGAAACGAGCAACCTTCCTTGTGACAGGGGCTGAAACTGGTGATACATGGGTAGGTATCTACTCTACAGGCCATGCAAGTAACACTCGCGGAGACTCTGGTGGTAATGCGAACTTCCGTGGCTACAATGACTTCATCATGGACAGACTTCAAATTGAAGAAATTGTTTTGACAGGTAAGATGATGGCAGAAAATGCTGTCAAGAACTATCTTCCAACTGTTGCTATGACCAACTACACCAAAGAAACAATGGATGCTTTGAAAGAGGCTGTCTTTAACCTTAGTCAAGCAGACGATGATATTAGTGTAGAAGAAGCTAAAGCAGAGATTGCTAAGGTCAATGCTCTTAAAGATGCTTTAGTGATGAAGAAAACAGCTCTTGTGAAAGATGATTTTGCAACCTTAAGTGCTCCTGCTCAGGCTGGTGAAGGTCTTGCAAATGCCTTTGATGGAAACTTATCTAGTTTATGGCATACATCATGGGGCGGAGGAGATGTTGGCAAGCCAGCTACAATGGTCTTGAAAGAACCGACTGAAATTACTGGTTTCCATTATGTTCCACGTGGTTCCGGTTCAAACGGTAATCTGAGAGATGTGACTCTTGTCGTAACTGATGAAACAGGTAAGGAACATACTTTCAATGCAACAAATTGGGCTGATAATAACAAACCTAAAGATATCAACTTTGGCAAGACGATCAAAGCTAAGAAGATTGTTCTAACAGGAACACGAACTTACGGAGATGGTGGTAATCAATATCAATCAGCTGCAGAATTGATCTTCACTCGTCCACAAGTGACTGAAGCAGGTCTTGATACTACAGCCTATGAAGCTGCCTTAGCTAAAGCTCAAAAATTGGCTGATAAGAGCAATCAAGAGGAAGTAGCAAGTGTTGTTGCCAGCATGAAATTTGCAACAGATAACCATCTCTTAACAAATAGAATGATTAAATACTTTGCAGATTATCTTGATCAATTGAAGGATGAAACACCTACTCCAACTCCAGAACCAAAACCTGAAACTCCAACATCAAGTAAGGGTGACCAAGTAGCACCGGTCATTGAAGTTCCGGAATTCACAGGTGGTGTAAACGGTGGCGAATCAGCTATCAATGAAGCTCCAGAGTATACAGGAGTAATAGGAACAGCAGGCGATGAAGTAGCTGTAAAAGAGGCTCCAGAGTTCACTGGAAGTGTGAATGCAGCAGAATCAGCTGTCCATGAAGTTCCAGAATATACAGGTGCAATGGGAACAGCAGGTGACCAAGCAGCACCTACGGTAGACAAGCCAACTGAAGAGGTTCGTGTCTTATCAGATAAATCCACAGGAGTTGTAGTTGCAGGACTAGCAAGAGATTTGACACCAGACATGCACCTTCAAGTTCAAAAAGTAACAGACCAAAGCCTACAAGGTATGGAGTTTGATGCTTATGCTCTTCATTTGGTAGATAAGGATAATCATAAGGTTCAGCCGAAAGGCGCAGTCCTTGTTAGAGTACCGGTTTCTGGTGAAGTGGCTGGGGTATACTATACAGCATCAGGTGAGTCAGTAAACTTTACAAATGGTCAAGGAACAATTGAATTCACAACTAGTCAACTAGGACATTATGCAGTAGTTTATAAACCAGTTTCTAAACAACAGAGCCCATTAGCTGATGAGCCTGGAGGAAATGCACAGACTCCATCTACTGGGGAAGTAGGAGATAAGACACAGACTCCATCCAATGAGGAGTAGGAGGTAAGACACAAATTCCATCAACAGATCAATTCAATCAGAAGCAACAGAGTTCAGCAGAACAAGCAGTTGAACATCAATCAGTTGATAGGTCTAAACCAGGAATGAAGATAGAAGAAGCAAAAGAAGAAATGAAGGCTAAACTTCCAGAAACTGGTACTAGCCAGTCAGATAAGCTCTTCTTCCTTGCCAGCCTCAGTCTAGCAATGTCTGCTCTATTTCTTGCAAAGAGAAAAGAAGATTAGAATATACAAGAGTTTTCATTAAAAGGGAGCTCAAACTCTCTGCTTGTTCTAGTGGAGAAAAAAGAATACCCAGAGAGGACCTCTAGGTCCTCTCTTTTTCTAAAGGAAATGAGAACGTTTACGATTGTGATTATATGAAAGGAAATAGGAAAAAATGGGAAAACATTTTTTTGAGAAACGGTGTCATTATAGTATTCGTAAATTTACGATTGGTGCAGCTTCTGTTATGATTGGTGCCAGTATCTTTGGAGCTGGTATGGTTCAAGCTGCTGAAACAGAAGGACCTGCTGAGACAGAAGGAACAATAACACAGGCTAAGCCTCTGGATAAACTGCCAGCAGATATAGCAGCAGCTATTGAAAAAGCAGAAGCGAGTGCTGGAACTGTAGATGATCAACCTGCAGCGTCAGAAACTGAAGCAACTGCAGCTGAAACAACTACTCCAAAACCAACTGAAACTCCTGCTCCTAAGGAAGAAACAACTCCAAAACCAGCAGAAACTCCCAAAGAAGAAGTAGCTCCAGCAGCTAAACCTGCTGAAAAGCCAGTGGCCAAAGATTTGGTCGAAACTCCAGATGTCAATCATTTAGAAAAAGCTACTGCGACAGCGTCAAATCATGAAGCCAACACACAGTACACAGCAGAAAAGGCAATTGACGGAAAACCTGATACTCGCTGGGCTACTGACCAAAATGTTGAAAAACCAACCATCGAATTTACACTTGAAAAGACAACAGTGATTAAGCATGTGGAGATTGATTGGGATCGCCGTGTTCGTGGTGAAAAAAATGATCCAAATATCAAGTCATGGAATCTTTATTACGCTGGCCAGGATGATGTGAATGGTTCGGGAGTTAAAGAATGGAAGTTAGCTTATCAAAGAACAGGCACTCCACTTCTTGATGAAAAAGTTGATTTGAAAGAGGCTATTCAAGCCAAATACCTCAAACTTGAAATCACAGATTATCAAGCTGGTACTATGAACTGGAAAAATGTTGGTATTCAAGAAATTCGTGCCTATTCAAACATTCCGGATGCAAGCAAACCTACAGATATTCGTCAAGTTACAGAACTAACAGTTGCTGAAGATGGAAATCACTTGTCTTGCCTAAATTACCAGGACAAGTAAGTTTGATTGGAAGCAACAAACAGGGTGTTGTTGATCTCAATAACAAAATCTACAAACCTCTAACAGATCAAACTGTTAAGGTCATGGTCCAACAAGTCAAAGATAGCCATACCCTTACAAAAGAATTTGAAGTTCTTATTAAAGGCTTGCATGCAGACGAAGGTGTTGGAACCAAACCAGCAGTTGCTCCAGCAGTTCAACAATGGTATGGAACTGAAGGAAAAACTTCTATTACAGCATCTACTGTTATTTCAGTCGGAGATTCTGGATTTGGCCAAGAAGCGAAATTCTATCAGACTGACCTTGAAAGTCGTGGCTTAGAAATCGCCACAGGTGGTCAAGCAGCACAAAACCGCATTGAGTTTAAAAAGGTTGAAGATAAGGGCTATGGCAAAGAAGGCTATGGTATCAGCATTAAAGATGGAGTTATTACAGTAGAAGCTGCAACAAATGCAGGAGCCTTTTATGCTACACGTACTCTTCTTCAAATGGGAGAAAAAGACCTACAGAACGGTGAAATCCGTGACTTCCCAAGCTTCAGCCACCGTGGTTTTATGCTAGATACAGGTCGTAAGTTTATCCCTTATGATACGCTTGTGGATATCATGCTCAACATGGCTTACTACAAGATGAATGACTTGCAATTGCACCTAAATGATAACTATATCTTCCTAAAAGAGCACTTGGCAGGTAAGAATTTAAGTCCAGAAGAAGAACTCAAGTATGTTCTAGAACATGCCAAGACAGGCTTCCGTGTGGAGACAGATATTGTTGGTAAGGATGGACAAAAATTAACATCAGATGAGCACTATACCAAGGAAGAAATGCAAGAAATCATCAAATTAGCAAAAGCTTTGCATATCAACCTTGTTCCTGAAATTGACACACCAGGTCACGCCCTTTCATTCGTTAAAGTTCGTCCAGACTTGATGTACAAGGGTCAGCTTAGTGCGAGAAACATAATGTAGAACGTGTAGCTATGTTGGACTTGGATAATAAGTACGAAGAAACACTTGCTTTTGTTAAGTCAGTCTATGATAAACTTCTTGATGGTCCAGATGCACCCCTTCATGGAGTTTCTACCGTTCATATCGGTACAGATGAGTATTATGGAAGTCCAGAAAGCTATCGTCGCTATGTCAATGACCTCATCAAGTATATCAAAGGAAAAGGTTATACACCACGTATTTGGGGATCACTCAGCGCCAAACAAGGAAAAACGCCAGTTGATTGGAAAGATGTAGAAGTGGATATCTGGAGCCTTGGATGGCAACGTCCAGCAGCTGCAATTGCCCAAGGTGCTAAGATTATCAATATCACAGATGTTCCAACCTATAGTGTCCCAAGTGGTAGTAATAGCCAAACTGCTTATGGTGATTATGCCAATTATGAAATTCAATACAATCGTTGGACACCAAATGACTTCTCAACAGGTGGTGGACCACGTTTAGAAGCATCTAATCCTAATATCCTAGTGGTGGTCATGCGGTTTGGAATGATAATATTGACCTCCATGAAACTGGACTTACTTCTTACGATATCTTTAAACGTTTCTTCAAGAGTATGCAGTCTACTGCAGAACGCACTTGGGGTTCAGATCGTGCAGCCAAGACCTATGCAGACCGTGTTCAACCAGCAAGTGTTTATGCACCTCAATCTAATCCAGATAAGACCGTAGCTGAAGAAGACTTGTTCAAGATTAATCCTGAGACTGTCAAAGATTATCTTGCTAAGAAAGTGAAGAAGACTGAAGCAGGATTGAATTTCGACAAAGACAGTACTATCGAAGGTCTAGTTGGTGATGCGGGACCAAGTCATGTCTTGAAAGTGGATGTTACTGTAACTGGTGACGGAGAACAAACATTCTCAACAAGTGGAAACAACCAACTCTATCTTGCGGATAAGGATGGCTATCTTGCCTATACTTTTGAACAATTCCATATCCAATTCAATAAGAAACTTGAAAAGAACAAACGTTATCAAATCTCTGTTGTAACCAAACCACAATCAACAGAAGTGTATGTAGATGGTGAAAAGGTTGAACGGATTGCAAATCCAGCGAATCCTCGTTTTGCTCATAACAGCTTAGTTTTGCCGCTTGAAACGATCGGTGGTTTCAAAGGAATCTTACATAGTGCTGAGTTGTCAAATGAACCATTTGTCAATCCACGTTTGATTCCAAATGATCATTTTACAGTTTCTGCAACTAGTCAAGAATTACCAGGTACCAATGCAGAAGGTCCGGTAGAAAAAGCCTTTGACAATGATCCAAACACCTTCTGGCATTCAAAATGGTCTGGACATCAAGCACCATTCACAGTTGCTATGAACTTGAAAGCAAGTGAAAAAGTAAATGGTTTGACTTATCTTCCACGTCCAGGTGGTGGTAATGGTGTCGTGACATCTTATGAAATCTATGCTCAAAAAGATGGTCAAATGGTTAAAGTTGCTTCAGGAACTTGGGAAAACAATGCCAAAGAGAAAACAGTGAACTTTGATGCAGTTGAAACAGATAAGGTAGAATTAAAAGTCCTAGCAGGTGTTGCAGGATTTGGTAGTGCCGCAGAAATTCAACTTCTGAAACCAGTTTCTACTAACAAGGCAGAAGAGCCAGCTACTCCAAAAGCACCTAAAGTTGAGGAGATGGGTGACGGGACAACTGAACTTGCTGATAAATTTGTAGCTAGCAAGCCAACAAGTGATGAGGCAGTTGCTGCTGCAGCCCAAAGTCAAGACTACCTTAAGAAAGAATACAAGGTATTCCCAACACCACAAAGTAACTTACGATGAAGGTGTTACGAAACTCCATAAACAAGTCAATCTTGTCATGGGAGATCAATTAGATATCTATACTCGTAACCGCTTGAAGAGCGTTTTACAAGATCATCAAATCTCATACACAAGCAGTCAAACAGCAGTGGCAGGTGCTACTAACATCTACCTTGGTGTTCATGGTCAAAATTCACAGGCTGAAAAAGAAGTATCTGGAATTTCTCAAGGACTCTTTGATAAAATTGATGCTTATGCCTTGTCAATCAAGAACAATACAATCTCTATCGTCGGTAAAGATACAGATGCTGTCTTCTACGGTTTAACGACTCTCAAACACATGCTTAATGAGAGCGCGGCACCAGTCTTACGTAATGTAACAGTTGAAGACTACGCTGAAATTAAGAACCGTGGCTTTATCGAAGGTTACTATGGAAATCCTTGGAGTAATGCTGACCGTGCAGAATTGATGCGTTATGGTGGTGACTTGAAGTTGACTCAATACTTCTTTGCACCAAAAGATGATCCATACCACAACAAGAAATGGCGTGAACTTTATCCAGAAGAGAAATTAGCTGAAATCCGTGAATTGGCTCGTGTCGGAAACCAGAACAAGACTCGTTATGTATGGACCATCCATCCATTCATGAACAACCGTATTCGTTTTGGCAATGATGCTGACTATCAAAAAGATTTGGAAACCATTAAGGCTAAATTCACTCAATTGATGGATGTCGGTGTTCGTGAGTTCGGTATTTTGGCCGATGATGCTCCAAGTCCAGTTGGTGGCTACAATAGCTACAACCGCTTGATGAAGGACATGACAGACTGGTTGACTAAAAAACAAGCAACTTATGTCGGCCTTCGTAAGGAAATGATTTTTGTCCCAGGTCAGTATTGGGGTAATGGACGTGAAGATGAGTTGAAAGCACTCAATGAAATCTTCCAACTTCAACCTCTATGACCCTTACTGGTGGTAAGATTTGGGGTGAAGTATCAGAAAACTTCCTTTCAAATCTTAAGAACAACCTGACTGCAGGTGGTAAGACCTACCGTCCAGTTTCTCTATGGGTCAATTGGCCTGTTACAGATAACTCTAAACAACACTTGATCTTGGGTGGTGGTGAGAAATTCCTTCATCCGAATGTAGATCCTAGCCTTCTTTCAGGTATCATGTTGAACCCAATGCAACAATCCGAGCCATCTAAGATTGCCCTCTTCTCTGCAGCTCAATATGCATGGAAACAATGGAAGTCTGAAGAAGAAGCTAAGAAAGTCAACGATATCGCCTTTAACTTTGTTGAAAATGGTAAGTTTACTGATAGTGAAGCATCTATTGCCTTCCGTGAACTTGGTAAACACATGATCAACCAAAATATGGATGGTCGTGTTGTGAAATTGGAAGAGTCTGTTGAACTTGCTCCGAAATTGGCGACATTTATGTCTAAGTTGAAAGCAGGTCAAGATGTCAGCGCAGAGCGTGAAGGATTGCGTGCGGAATTTGCTAAACTAAAAGCTGCAGCTCAACTTTATAAAGCATCTGGCGATGAAAAGATGCGTGCTCAAATCCATTATTGGTTGGACAATACCATTGACCAAATGGATGCCTTGAGTGCTCTCCTTGATGGTACAGAAGCTATTGCTACAAATGACTCTGCAAAACTTTGGGATAGCTACTATAAGGGATTGAAACTATATGAACAGTCTCAAACTCATACTTTCCATTATGTAGACCATGACGAAAAAGCTGAGTTAGGTGTTCAACATATCCGTCCATTCTTGCTTGGACTGCGTGAAATCTTGGCAACAGAAGTTCAAAAAGCCTTGCATCCTGACCAAGTGATTAGTACCTTTATCACGAACCGTACAGGTGTAGAAGGCGGACTTGCTGAAGTGACTGATGGAGATTTGGGAACTCATGCATTGATCAAATCGCCAAACAGTATCAAGAGTGGTGATTACATTGGCTTGAAATTTAACAAGGCTGCTCCAGTTCAAAACTTGACATTTGCAATGGGAACTCAAGCAAATCCTCGTGATACCTTTAACAATGCTAAGGTTGAGTATCTCAATGAAAATGATGAGTGGGTAACACTTTCAGAACCAAGCTATACTGGTAATGAACCACTGCTTAAATATGAAAAACTCAATATTCGTGCTAAGGCTGTTCGAATGATTGCGACTTCAGATCGTGATAATACTTGGTTTGCTGTAAGAGAAATTGCTGTTAACCGCCCTGTGGAAGTTACTCGTGCTAAACAGGCAGCTACTGTGACGATTAGTCCAAATCTGATGTACAAGTACAATACGACAGTTGGTCAGATTACAGACGGTCGTGACAATACAGAAGCCATGCTTGCGAATGCTGATCGAACGGATACAACTCCAGTAAATAGTTGGGTACAACTAGACTTAGGTGAAGTCAAACCTGTGACTAAGGTTCGTCTCCACCAAGGTTCAGGAGATAAATTGGCAGAAGGTGTTCTTGAATATTCTGCAGATGGTAACTCATGGCAAGAATTGGATCGCTTGACTGGTGAACAAACTAAAGAAATTGAAACTCCAATTTCAGCTCGATATGTTCGTATTCGCAATACTAAGAACATCAACTTATGGTGGCGTATCGCTGATTTCTCAGTTGAAACACGTACAGGCAATAGCCAATTGACTGATACAAACGTTGAAACTTGAAGGCAACTCCAGTTGATGATAGCCTAGGCCGTTATAATATGCAAATTCCGAGCGGAACAAAACTTCCAGCTAAGAGTTACTTGGGTATGAAACTTGATCGTCTTCACCAAGCTGAAAGCATTCAAGCAGTTGGTACAGAAAATCCATCCCTCAATTTGGAATACTCTCCAAATGCTCAAGAATGGTATCCAGCTGATCAAGTGACAGATAAGTCCTTGGTACGTTATGTTCGTTTGGTCAACAAGACTGATCAAGAACAAGCAGTAACAGCAACCTCTCTACTTGTTCAGACAAAAGAAGTTCAACCAACAACACTTGATTCTACATCAATGGGAATTCACCCAACATACGGTAGAAATGATGTCCGTAAGATTAAGAACTTGGATCAATTGTTCGATGGAGTTTACAATAACTTTGTAGAGTTTTCAGACTATGCTCGTAAAGATGGTCACATCACCTTGAAGCTTGGTAGTGAACGTGCAATCAAGAAAATTAGAGCTTACATTCAAGACGGTACTCAAAATTATCTTCGTGATGGTAAGATTCAAGTCAGTCAAGATGGTAAGACTTGGACAGATCTTGTGACAGTTGGTGATGGTGTTGCCAATGAAACACGTGATGATTCCTTGACAGATGGTTGGACACATGATTCTAAGATGCCAGGAAACCGCTATATTGAGGGTGAACTTTCAAGCCCAGTTAAAGCCAACTATCTCCGTGTTCTATATACAGCAGACTATAATGCTCGTTTTGTAGGCTTCACTGAGTTGGTAATCAATGATGGTGAATTTGTGAAGCCAATTAATGATCCAACTGTAGAAGGAAACAGCGGTGAAAGCCAAGGTAACCTCTACACCAACCTCGTAGATGGTAAAGTCTTGACCAGCTACAAGGCTGAGAAAGAGCAAGGTGAGCTTGTTTACCACTTGTCAGAACCGACAGATGTCAACCATATCCGACTTGTTTCAAGTCTTCCGAAAGGAGTGAAGGTCCGAGTATTGGCTCGAACTCTTAAATCAGATAAAAGAAATTCTTGGTCAGAAATAGGTGAGATTACCTCAAGCTTCCAAACATTTGCTGTCCGAGATAAATCTCCATTATTGGATGTGAAACTTGTTTGGGAAGGTGGCAAACCAGAGTTCTACGAAATGACGACATTCCACCAAGAATTTCCAGAAGAACCAGCCAAACCAGCTCCAACTACAAGTAAGGGTGATGAACCAGCTTCAGTAGTAGAAGTCCCAGAATTCAAAGGCGGAGTAAACGCAGTTGAGGCAGCTACCCATGAAGTTCCAGAGTATACTGGAGCTATGGGAGACCCAAGCAAGCTACCATCACCAGTAGTAGAAGTCCCAGAATTTACCGATGGCGTAAATGGCACTGAAGCAGCTGTCCATGAGGTCCCAGAATATAAAGAAACAGCAAGCCCTCAAGCCACTCCAACAGAGGAAAACTTGAAAGATTCGGTTGATAAAGTCTATGGAGATAAGATGAGTAGTGGCAATAGTAATGTTGAAACTACTGTTGAAAAGTCCGATGAATTTGCAAGTGCATCAGTGAAAACGGATCAAGCCCAAAAACAAGAACAACCGCAATCATCGATTTCTAAAGTTAAAGATCAACTTCCAGCAACAGGTGGAAAGAATCAGCTGCTTTAGCCTTGTTAGGTAGTCTTGGATTGGTTTTCTCTGCCGCTTTTGTCAAAAAAGGGAAAAAGGATTAAGAATTCGAAAAAGAGTTATTCAATAATCCTAGATAAACATTAATGTCCCAATAAAACCACACAGTGATTTCAGTTTTGAGCATCATCAAGCTGAAAGAAGCACTGTGTGGTTTTTGAATAGTTGATAGTTTATACCCAATGAAAATCAAAGAGTAAACTAGGAAGCTAGTCGCAGGTTGCGCAAAACACTGTTTTGAGGTTGCAGATGGAAGCTGATGCGGTTTGAAGAGATTTTAGAAGAGTATTAGGACTAGATTCTTTACCCTTGTTAAGGTTCTCGTTATAGGATACTTACTCCCTCTTTTTTGTTATATTAAAATTACAAAAAAGATTGCAATTCCTTGCTCATTTTGATATATTCAATATATACAAAAAAACAAACTTGATGCTTAGTTGTGTATCCAGAAGGAGGTTATTTTTCTAAAAAAGTAAACGCTTACTTAGTATCGAGGGAAAGAAAAGAGGATTTTAATGAACAAAAGACTTTTCGATAAACGTTGCCATTATAGCATTCGTAAATTTGCTATAGGTGCGGCATCTGTAATGATTGGGGCTAGTATATTTGGTATTTCAGCTGTACAAGCTGAGGAGGCGGCTTCATCCAATACTCAAACAGAAGGAACAACGATTCATCAAGTCCAACCTTTAGATAAGCTTCCTGATGATGTGGCAGCTGCTATCGCAAAGGCTGATGAGAATGGTGGACGTGAGTTCGTAAAACCAAAAGTTGAGACAACAGAAAACAATGAAAGTAAGGATACAGAGTCTGCTAAACCTGTTAATGAAGGTAACCATGAATTGGTTAGTCCTAAAGTTGAAACTCCAAATAAGGTAGGAGAAGAAAACGAAGCTGAAGAGAAGCAAAAAGCTGAAGAGATAAATCCAAAGACTGAGGAAGATGGTCCGAATTCTACAGCAGCAGTTGAAACAGATGTAAAAGAGGATACTAAAAAAACTTCAGAAAAGGATCAGGTAAAACCGACTGCAGATCTCAAACCTTCGTCTGAAAAAACGCAAGCGCTTTCTAAAGACTTAAGTGAAGCGGATGTTGAAAAAGAGAAGCAGCTATTATTAGATAGAAAACAAGACTTCAATAAAGATTGGTACTTTAAACTAAATGCTCAAGGTGATTTTTCAAAAAAAGATGTGGATGTTCATGATTGGTCTAAATTGAATCTTCCACACGATTGGAGTATTTATTTTGATTTCGACCACAAGTCTCCTGCTCGTAACGAAGGTGGACAGTTAAATGGTGGAACAGCTTGGTATCGCAAGACTTTCACATTAGATGAAAAAGACAAGAACAAAGATGTTCGTATCAATTTTGATGGTGTTTACATGGATTCTAAGGTTTATGTAAATGGTAAATTTGTAGGCCATTATCCAAGTGGTTATAATCATTTTTCTTATGATATTACAGAATTTTTGAACAAGGATGGCAGTGAAAATTCCATTACCGTTCAAGTGACCAATAAGCAACCAAGTAGTCGTTGGTATTCTGGAAGTGGGATTTATCGTGATGTAACCCTTAGTTATCGTGATAAAGTCCATGTTGCGGAAAATGGGAACCACATTACAACACCAAAATTAGCTGAACAAAAAGATAGCAATGTTGAAACACAAGTTCAAAGTAAGATTAAAAATACAGATAAAAAGGCTGCTAATGTCTTTGTAGAGCAACAAATTTTCACCAAGGAGGGTAAGCCTGTTTCAGAAATAGTTCGTTCTGCAACTAAGAGTTTGGCAGAAAATGAAACAGCACATTTTAATCAGAATATCTTGGTCAACCAGCCAACTCTTTGGACAACGAAAAGTTACCATCCTCAACTTTATGTTCTTAAAACAAAAGTCTATAAAGAAGGCCAGTTAGTTGATGTAACAGAAGATACATTTGGTTACCGTTATTTCAACTGGACAGCTAAGGAAGGATTTTCTCTCAATGGTGAGAGAATGAAATTCCATGGGGTAAGTATTCACCATGATAACGGAGCTTTGGGTGCAGAAGAGAACTATAAGGCTACTTATCGTAAATTAAAACTTCTGAAAGATATGGGAGTGAACTCCATTCGTACAACCCACAACCCAGCGAGCCCTCAATTGCTAGATGCTGCGGCGAGTCTAGGACTTTTGGTTCAAGAGGAGGCTTTTGATACTTGGTATGGTGGCAAGAAGACTTACGATTATGGACGCTTCTTTGATCAAGATGCAACTCATCCAGAGGCTAAGAAGGGAGAGAAATGGTCTGATTTTGATCTCAGAACAATGGTAGAGCGTGATAAGAACAATCCGTCTATTGTGATGTGGTCTCTTGGAAATGAGGTAGAGGAAGCAAATGGTAGTCCTCGTTCTATTGAAACTGCTAAACGTTTGAAGGCTGTCATTAAAGCGATTGATACCGAGCGTTATGTTACTATGGGTGAGAATAAATTTAGTCGTGCAGCGACAGGTGATTTCTTAAAAGTTGCAGAAATCATGGATGCTGTGGGTATGAACTATGGAGAGCGCAATTATGAAGCTGTTCGTAGAGCTCATCCAGACTGGCTCATCTATGGTTCTGAAACTTCTTCAGCTACTAGAACGCGTGATTCTTATTACAATCCTGCTCAAATCCTTGGACACGATAACCGTCCAAATCGTCACTATGAACAATCTGACTATGGTAATGACCGTGTTGGATGGGGAAGAACAGCTACCGAGTCATGGACTTTTGACCGTGATCATGTTGGCTATGCTGGACAATTTATCTGGACAGGAATTGACTATATCGGTGAACCAACTCCATGGCATAACCAAGATAATACACCTGTAAAAAGTTCTTACTTTGGTATCATCGATACGGCTGGTTTACCGAAGAATGATTTTTACCTTTACCGTAGTGAGTGGTATAGTGCTAAAGAAAAGCCAACTGTTCGCATTTTACCACATTGGAACTGGACTGAAGAGACTCTTAAGGAGCGTAAGATGCTGGTCGATGGAAAGGTTCCGGTTCGTACCTTCTCAAATGCTGCAAGTGTCGAATTATTCTTAAACGGTCAGTCGCTTGGTAAAAAGGAATTTACTAAGAAAAGAACAGAAGATGGGCGTCCATATCATGAGGGAGCTAAACCAAGTGAATTGTATCTTGAGTGGCTTGTAAAATACCAACCAGGCACACTGACTGCGATTGCTCGAGATGAAAATGGCAACGAAATTGCGCGTGATAGTGTGACAACTGCTGGGGAGCCAGCAAGAGTTCGTCTGACTAAAGAAGAGCATGTTATCACAGCAGATGGTAAAGATTTATCTTACATCCATTACGAAATTGTTGATGGCGAAGGGAATGTTGTTCCGACAGCTAACAATCTTGTTCATTTCAATCTTCATGGTCAGGGACAGATTGTTGGTGTGGATAATGGAGAACAAGCTAGTCGTGAGCGCTACAAAGCTCAAGCAGATGGAACATGGCAAAGAAAAGCCTTCAATGGTAAAGGGGTTGTCATTGTAAAATCAACAGAAAAAGAAGGTAAATTTACTCTTTATGCAGATTCTGCTGGTTTAACATCTGATAGTGCAACAGTTGCAACCGTGTCTGGTAAGAAAGAAAACCGTCACTTTATAGCCTATGCTCCTGTGAAGGCAACAACTGATGTGAGTACCAATCCTGAACTACCACAAACAGTAACAGCTATTTATAGCGACGGCAGTGTTGAAGAAAAAGCTGTGACTTGGAAAGTGCCATCTGACTTGCTTACAAGCGCAGGTGAGAAAAAAGTATCCGGTAATGTCGAAGGTCTTGAAGCTAAGGCTGAAGCCCTTGTCAAGGTAGTTGCACTTGATAAGTGGTTGCCTAAGGTGGCAACAGTTCCAGTTGGTACAACGGCAGCTGATTTGGATAAAACGGTTACGGCTGTTTTGTCAGATGGTAGCTTAATTGATACCGATGTTGTTTCTTGGACTTTGAAAGATCCTGCCGCCTTGACTAAAGAAGGTGGACGAACTGAAGCAACTGGTAAATTGGCAGATGACGATCGTGAAGTAACTGCAACCTTTATCGCAAGCGACAAGGAAACAGAAAGTACTGTTACAGGTCTCACAGTTGGAGATAAGACTCTTGAAAACTTTGAGCCTGGAAAGACTTATTACCGAGTATCCCTTCCTTACACTGCTAAAATTCCAAGTGTTGGAGCACAGACTACGGGCTATCAGGTAACGGTTCAACAAGCTTCTGCTGATAATGGGTATCAGGCTTCCGTCTTCTTGAGTGACCAGAAGGGTGATTTAGTTCAAACTTATTTGATTCAATTCGTGAAGGAAGCACCTGCTTTGACTCGTTTGGAAGTAAGAGTTGAAGGGAAAGAGAAGGCAACAGAAGATCAAGTTCTCCCTTATCATGTGATTGGGCATTATGAGGATGGTTCACAGACGGAATTTGCAGCGTCCGATGTCCACTTGGAAGTCAAGTCAGCTGATGGTGGTCATCTTGAGGTAAATGGACAGAACTTGTTACTTTATACTAAGGGTAGTGTTACTCTAACTCCTCGTATTGACAATCAAACAGAAAAAACACAATCTGTCACAACTGAATTGGTGATTAGAGAAAATAAAGTAGAGAAGAAAATTGTCAAGCTTCATCCAGTTTCTATCTCTACAGATATCAATCAGCAACCGAATTTGCCTAGTCAAGTTGGAGCAGAATTTGATAAAGGCTTGCCTCGTAAGGTAGCTGTGACTTGGGACAAGGTAGATGAAAAAGAATTGGGACGCTATCATAGCTTTACCCTTAAAGGACATGTAGAAGGAACAGATATTGAAGCTCAAGCAACGGTGACGGTTGAAGGCTTACAAGTTGCAGAGGAAATCAGCCTTACTCTTCCTAAGGGTGAGACAGTTCAATTGCCAGCCAGTGTACGTGCTTACCATTCTAATGGAACCACTATCTACAAAGATGTGGTTTGGGATAAGGTTCCAGCTAACTTTAGTCAAACTGAAGGGGTGTATGAAATCAATGGTCATTTAGCTGGTAGCAATCTGACCACCAAGGCTCATGTCCGTGTTTCTAGTCAAGTGGTTGCTGGAAATAATATCTCTAAACAATGGACAGGTTCCCAATTGCCAGCTGCCATTGTATCCAATACAGGAGGAGATGACTCAGCTAATTCCTTGAACGACCTGACTGTGTCAAGAACGTCGACAGATGCTAAAAATAGATGGACTACTTGGAGAACAAATACTGATAATGACTGGGCTTCTATCTTGTTTGGTAATTCAGGAGACTTGACAAAACGCTTTGTAGACAATCTATCAGTTGATTTCTATACTGACGGTGCAATCGGACTTCCAAAGAATACGTTATCGAATACTATGTCGGTCAAGAAGTCCCAGATCTTCCAAATGATGTCAATAATGCCCAACGTGATAGCAATCATCCATTCAATAATACAGCTAACTGGAAAGAGGTGGAACACCTCAAAGCTCCAGGACAATTATCTGCAGGTAAAACCAACCACTTTACATTTGATAAGGTAGAAACCTATGCTGTTCGTATGCGCATGAAGAAAGCCGATGGAACTGCTGGTGTTGGTTTGACAGAGATAACTGTCCTTGGGAAATAAGGTAATGAGCTCTACAAGCTCAGAAATTTCTATCCAAGTAGATGGCAAGAAGCTTGAACATTTCAATCCATCTAAGACAGACTATTATATTCCTCAATCTAGCAAGGAAATCACTGCAACAGCTAGCAATAATGGTCTGGTAACAGTTGTGCCTGCAACAAGTGAAAAAGGTGCGACACGTCTTATCTTAAAAGCTGAGGATGGAACTGTTCTGAAAGAATATCGCATCTTCCGTGATGATGAAAAAGAGTCAACACAACCAGTAGCTGCAGAAAATAGTGCTAAGACTTTGAATGTAGGTGATCAACTTCAATGGCCTGCTGAAGTGACAGTTTACTATCCTTCACAAGCTGGTTGGGTTAAATCTAACCTTGCTGTCCAATGGGATGCAGTCCCTGAACATGCAACGGAACATGAGGGAAGTTTTGAGGTAACTGGTCATGTCATTGGTACAAATCTAAGTACCAAAATGCAGGTAACAGTTGTTTCTAAAGGTAACCAAGCTCTGTCAGAAATCCAAGCAACAATGAAACGGATTCTAAAGCCTTTGCTTCGACAACGAACGATACACAAGCAGCTTCACATGATAGAATTTTCTATATCAATGATGGAAAATACAATGAAGACGGACGTTGGACAAACTGGTCTCGTACTCCGAAAAATCAAGAAACTTCTGTCGGACTAGTCTTTAAGAAGGATGGAAAAATTGCCTCTCAATCCATTGGAAAAGTAGCTATTCAGTTCTTTAAAGATAGTGGAACAGATGCTCCAGAGAAAATGGTTCTAGAAAGATATATTGGTCCTGCCTTTACAGAACCAAGTACGATTTCTCGTTACGAGGAAAATGCCGACCATCCATTTAACAAGGCAGAAAACTGGCAAGAAATTCCTTACAAGGCATCTGGAGAAATCGTAGCTGGTAAACCAATAGAGTTTAACTTTGATCCGATTCAAACGACAGCTATTCGTGCCCGTATGACTCGTAAGGCTACTACTAATGGTTTGGCAGTTGTAGAATTTACAGCCTACTCTGCAGGCAAGGGAGCAGAAGTGGAGACACCATCAGCGACTATTTCGATCGATGGAAAAGTACTGGAAAACTTTGATCCAAATGTGACAGATTATACACTAACAGCAATGAGTTCCCAACCAAAAGTCACTGCGACAACTAGTGGACATGGAGTAGTTACAGTTGTGAATCCTGGAAATACCAATCTTCCAACACTCGTACGTCTTGTTTCCAAAGATGGAAATCTTGTGAAAGAGTATCGTTTACACTTTAAGACAGCCTTCCAAACAACTCCGACAGAAGGAGTTAAGAACTTAGTAGCAGAAACTCCAAGCTTAGAAATTGAAAAGACTCCGCTACCATTTAAAGAAGTTATTCGTGAAAATCCTGAACTTGCTCAAGGTCAACGTCGTGTAGTTTCTGAAGGACAAAATGGAGAAAAAGTTGACTATATTCAAGTATCGGGAACTACTAGAACTCTGGTTCATACTGAACAAAGAAAGGCTCAAGATCGCATTATTGAGGTAGGAGTAAAACCATCTATTTCAAATAGTAAAGGTGAGGAACATGCGCCAGTCAACGAAGTTCCAGAATTCAAAGGCGGTGCTAACTTTGTAGAAGCAGCAGTCAACGAAGTTCCAGAATTTAAAGGCAGTGCTAACTTTGTAGAAGCAGCAGTCAACGAAGTTCCGGAATTCAAAGGCGGTGCTAACTTTGTAGAAGCAGCGGTCAATGAAGTCCCTGAATTCAAGGGAGGTGCTAACTTTGTTGAAGGAGCAGTTAACGACATTTCAGAATACAAAGGGAAACAATCGACTGTTGGTAATCAGGTAGCACCAGTCGATGAGAAACCTGACTTTAAAGACGAGGTAAACACAGGAACTCCTCAAGATAGCAAACTTCCAGGGGATAAAGCTGTTCCAGAAACAGTAGGAAATCATGAAGCACCAGTTCGTGAGAAAGCAGAGCATCCAGTACAGAACTTAGCTAATAACCAGACTACAGAAAGAAAGGCTTCAGCAGTCAAAGAAGATCAAAATAGCTTACCAGAAACTGGTGAGAGAGAATCTGATACAGCTATCTTCTTAGCAGGTGTTAGCTTAGCCTTGTCAGCAGCACTATTGACTGCAAAACGTAAAGAAGATTAGACTTTATCTCTAAAGCATTCTGATTTTTATAAATTAATCGAGGATTAAAACTTGAATCTATAAGTAAGTAGAGCTACTATGATATAGAACCTCAATTTGAGGAGAAATATAGTAGATCCCTGCATGATAAAACGCATCGTATTAAGGTTTTGAATACCTATAGGATGCGTTTTTCTAATTTTAAAGGCTCTTTCAAAATTTCATGCTGTAGACTGGATTGTTGAGTTAGGTATGAAAAAACCACCCAAATGGGTGGCAAAGAGTCATAAAATATCTTTATTTGATGGCATTAACCAAGTCTTGAGCTTGTTTTTCAAGTGAGTTTAGGACTGTTCCTTCGAGAACCAATGTTCCGTCTGCCCAAGCAGAGTCATTAACACGTGCAGCAGTGAAATCACCAACGACTTGTGTACGAATAAATGGCAAGAGGTCTTTGTAGATAGCGAAGAGTTGATCGTGACCTGCATTGGCTACAGATGATACTGTGACAAATTTGTCTTGAAGGGCAGAAGCGCTGCGTGTATCAGACAAGTCAAGGGCACGAGATAGCCAGTCAAGCAAGTTCTTCACTGTTCCAGGGATAGAGAAGTTGTAGACTGGAGAGAAATCCAGATGGCATCCGCAGCAAGAACTGCTTCACGAGCAGCGGCTACAGCTGGATGAGTTGGAACTTCCAAATCTTGGCTGAAGAGAGGAAGAGCTGAATAATCAAGGTAGCTAACTTCTGCTTGACCAGCAAGTACTTTTTCAGCTTCGAGAGCCATTTGGTGGTTGAAAGAACCTTGACGTAGTGATCCGACGATAAATAATACTTTTTTAGACATGATGTGTCTCCTTTTTTTAAAAATTTCGAGAACTCTCTCGTTGTTATAAAATATATTACAACAAAACAAACCAACTTGCAAGAGATTTGCTCAGAGTTTATTTGAAAATTATAAAATTGCTGAAACTCTAGTCACTAGCAACTGGAAAAGTAAGAATTGTATCACTTTCAAAATCGGTTTTGTTTGAAGGGAGAAATAGAATTGGTTACTTATACTCAATGAAAATCAAAGAGCAAACTAGGAAGCTAGCCGCAGACAGTACTTGAGTACGGCAAGGTGAAGCTGACGTGGTTTGAATTTGACTTTAGATGAGTATTCCTATATTCTCTTGTAATATGATGACATAAGTGCTAAAATAAACAAGAAAATGCGCAATAGAAACTACAGAACAGTTTTTCCGGTATCATTTCATAAATCATTAAAGGAACAATAATGGCATTGAAGAATGCTTCTAAAAAGGGGTGGAGATTATGTAAGGCATAGATTAACAAGTGACGGACAAAAGAAATAATAATACACTTGTTAAGGAGAAAAGATGTTAATAAGAAATTATCGGAAAAATATTGGCCTGATGGCCGGAGTTGAGTTTTTTGCATTTCTAGGGATTACCAGTTTTTGGATTCTCTTTCTCAGTCAAAACGGAATGTCTCTTTGGCAGATTGGACTTCTGGAAAGTATCTTTCATACGACCAGTCTTCTCTGTGAAATTCCATCTGGAATGTTGGCTGATCGTTATTCCTATAAGACCAACCTTTATTTAAGTCGAATAGCAGGGATTGTGTCTTCTATTCTCATGTTGGCTGGGCAGGGAAATTTTTGGATTTATGCGCTAGCTATGGCGATGAGTGCCTTGTCTTATAATTTTGATTCAGGCACAAGCGCAGCAATGGTCTATGACTCTACTGTAGAGGCTGGACTGAAGGAGCGCTATCTATCCATTTCAAGTTTTATGTCAGGAGTAGCCGAAGGAACTCGGTCTTTGGGGACAGTGTTGGCAGGATTTTTTGTCCATGGTCAATTGCATCTGACCTACTATATCATGATTGCCACTTCTATCATAGTTCTTTTCCTGATTTGGATTCTGAAAGAACCCAGTGTTAAGCTAGAAAAAACTGATAGTGTGACTATGAGACAGATTATTTGGACTGTTAAGGAAGAGTTGCAGCGAAATCCCATGCTTTTCAACTGGATGATTTTGTCTCAGATTGTTGGAACACTCATGTGCATGTTTTATTTTTACTATCAAAATCAGTTACCAGATTTAAGTAGTTGGCAAATTTCAGCAGTTATGCTACTTGGTAGTCTCTTGAATATCGTCGCAGTCTATCTAGCGAGTAAGATTGGAAAGAAATATGCCACCTTGAAGATTTTCCCTATTCTCGTCATGCTGACTGGAATTACCTACCTGCTGTCCTACTTTGGAACACCTCTAATCTATATTTTGATTTATTTGATTAGTAATACTCTATATGCTCTTTTTCAGCCGATTTGACAATGATTTGCAAGGGCGCCTTCCAAGTGAAGTAAGGGCAACCATGCTAAGTGTTTACTCTATGATGTTTAGCCTAAGTATGATTGTGTTCTTCCCACTGACAGGGTGGTTGATTGACAATTTAGGCTTTGTGCTAACATTTCTTTATCTAGGATTATTTTTAGTCTTGATTAGCCTTCTACTGCCTGTCTTTTTAGGAAAAATGGCTAAAAGAATGGATAATAAAATAATACCATAGATTAAAAGAACTTCTAAAAACTTGAGTGTCAGACTCAGGTTTTTTTAATACGGTGATTTCGCTTGTGTCTTTACTTTTATTGCTCGGTTTTAAACAAGAAAAATCGGTTTTGTTTGAAGGAAGAAATAATATAGGTTTGTTCTTGCATTCGCTTGTAATAAAGCCCAATAGATGGTAAAATAGACGAGTGAAAAAAAGACAAAACAAAGCAAAAAATAATCTACTGTGGCAGTATGGTCTAGGGATGACGATTTTGTTTGTGGTTATCAGTGCTTCCTTTCTGTATCTAGTGTTTCTGAGTATGAAACCCTATCAAATAGCTAAAAGTGAAGGAGAAAAATTAGCTCAGCAGTACGCAGGATTAGAGCAGGCTGATCAGGTTGATTTATACAATGGCTTGGAATCCTATTACAGCGTTCTTGGTCGTAATAAACAGCAAGAAGCACTTGCTGTCCTGATCGGACAAGATGACCATAAGATTTACGTTTATCAGCTAAATCAGGGTATTTCACAAGAAAAAGCTGAAGCTCTTTCTAAGGAAAAAGGAGCTGGCGAGATTGACAAGATTACCTTTGGTCGCTATCAAGACAAGCCAATCTGGGAAGTTAAGTCAGGTTCTGATTTTTATCTAGTAGATTTTGAAACAGGAGCATTGGTCAATAAGGAGGGCCTATGAAACTATCCAACCGTGTTTTAGAAATGGAAGAAAGTGTGACCTTGGCTGCTGGAGCCCGTGCCAAAGCACTGAAGGCTGAGGGAAGGGATATCCTATCTCTAACCTTGGGTGAGCCAGATTTCACTACTCCAAAAAATATTCAAGATGCCGCCATTGCATCGATTCAAGATGGGCGTGCTTCTTTTTATACAGTAACCTCAGGTCTGCCAGAGCTCAAAGCGGCGGTCAATGCCTATTTTGAGCGCTTTTACGGCTATTCTATAGCGCCGAATCAAGTGACAGTCGCTGCTGGAGCTAAATATTCTCTCTATACCTTCTTTATGGCTGTAGTCAATCCAGGTGATGAAGTTATCATCCCAACACCCTACTGGGTCAGCTATGGAGACCAGGTCAAGATGGCAGAGGGTATTCCAGTTTTTGTTCCTGCTAAAGAGGACAATGATTTTAAGGTAACTGTAGAGCAGTTAGAAGCAGCTCGAACAGACAAGACCAAGGTTTTGGTGCTGAATTCACCATCCAATCCGACAGGTATGATTTATACCCGTGAGGAACTTTTGGCAATCGGAAACTGGGCTGTAGAAAAGGATATTCTCATCCTAGCAGATGATATCTATGGGCGCTTGGTCTATAATGGTCATGAGTTTACACCCATTTCTAGCCTATCGGAAGCGATTCGCAAGCAAACAGTGGTCATCAATGGTGTGTCTAAAACCTATGCTATGACAGGTTGGCGGATTGGCTATGCCGTCGGAGAAGCAGACATTATCGCTGCCATGTCCAAGATTGCAGGTCAAACAACCTCCAACCCTTCAGCAGTAGCCCAGTATGCAGCAGTTGAGGCTCTATCAGGGGAGCAAGATACTGTAGAAAGTATGCGTCAGGCTTTTGAGGAACGTCTCAATACTATTTATCCGCTATTATGTGAGGTCCCTGGTTTTGAAGTCGTTAAGCCACAAGGAGCCTTCTACCTCTTCCCAAATGTCAAAAAGGCAATGGAGATGAAAGGCTATACGGATGTGACAGAATTTACAACCGCTATCCTAGAAGAAGCTGAAGTAGCCTTGGTAACAGGAGCAGGATTTGGAGCTCCAGAAAATGTCCGCCTCAGCTATGCGACAGACCTAGACACGCTTAAAGAAGCAGTTAAACGCTTGAAAGCATTTATGGAAAAATAAAAGAAAAAGAAAAGGAAAAATAATGACAAAACGTGTAACGATTATTGATGTAAAAGACTATGTTGGTCAAGAAGTGACGATTGGCGCTTGGGTTGCCAACAAATCAGGAAAAGGGAAAATCGCCTTCTTGCAATTGCGTGATGGAACAGCCTTCTTCCAAGGTGTGGCCTTTAAACCAAACTTTGTAGAAAAATTTGGTGAAGAAGTGGGACTTGAGAAGTTTGATGTCATCAAACGTTTGAGCCAGGAGACTTCTGTTTATGTGACAGGTATTGTCAAAGAAGACGAACGTTCTAAGTTTGGTTATGAGCTTGATATCACAGATATCGAAGTGATCGGTGAATCTCAAGACTACCCAATCACACCAAAAGAACATGGAACAGACTTCTTGATGGACAACCGTCACTTGTGGCTCCGTTCTCGTAAGCAAGTAGCGGTGATGCAAATCCGTAACGCGATTATCTATGCAACTTATGAATTCTTTGACAAGAACGGCTTCATGAAGTTTGATAGCCCAATTCTTTCAGGAAATGCGGCAGAAGATTCAACAGAACTCTTTGAAACTGACTACTTCGGAACGCCAGCTTATTTGAGCCAATCAGGTCAGCTTTACCTAGAAGCAGGTGCTATGGCTCTTGGTCGTGTCTTTGACTTTGGTCCAGTATTCCGTGCTGAAAAATCAAAAACGCGCCGTCACTTGACTGAGTTCTGGATGATGGATGCAGAGTACTCATACTTGACACATGATGAGTCACTTGACTTGCAAGAAGCTTATGTTAAAGCTCTTCTTCAAGGTGTTCTTGACCGTGCGTCTCAAGCCTTGGAAACCTTAGAACGTGATACAGAACTCTTGAAACGCTACATTGCAGAGCCATTCAAACGTATCACTTACGATCAAGCCATTGACCTCTTGCAAGAACATGAAAATGATGAAGACGCTGACTACGAACATCTTGAGCATGGAGATGACTTTGGTTCACCACACGAAACGTGGATTTCAAACCACTTTGGTGTGCCAACTTTTGTCATGAACTATCCAGCAGCCATCAAGGCATTTTACATGAAACCAGTTCCTGGAAATCCAGAGCGCGTGCTTTGTGCAGACTTGCTTGCTCCAGAAGGCTATGGAGAAATCATCGGTGGTTCTATGCGTGAGGAAGACTACGATGCTCTTGTAGCTAAGATTGATGAACTTGGTATGGATCGTACAGAATATGAATTCTACCTTGACCTTCGTAAATACGGTACAGTTCCACACGGAGGATTTGGTATCGGTATCGAACGTATGGTAACCTTCGCAGCAGGAACAAAGCACATCCGTGAAGCTATTCCATTCCCACGTATGTTGCATCGTATTAAACCATAAGAACAGGAAAACGCCCATGTGGCGTTTTTTCGCATTTCAGTGTTTTTACTTGCGTAAAAAATTGTTTTCTAGTATAATAGTTTATTGTGAGCGAACCTCACTTACCCCTTGCAAAGTCTGGGGGTCATTAGACCAAAAGGAGGAACATATCAATGGCTAAATACGAAATTCTTTATATCATTCGTCCAAACATTGAAGAAGAAGCTAAAAACGCTTTGGTAGCACGTTTTGACTCTATTTTGACTGACAACGGTGCAACTGTTGTTGAATCAAAAACTTGGGAAAAACGTCGTCTTGCATACGAAATCAAAGATTTCCGTGAAGGACTTTACCACATCGTTAACGTTGAAGCAAACGACGACGCTGCTCTTAAAGAGTTTGACCGTCTTTCAAAAATCAACGCTGACATTCTTCGTCACATGATCGTCAAAACTGACGCGTAAGAAGGTAAACTATGATTAACAATGTTGTACTTGTAGGGCGTATGACACGTGACGCTGAGTTGCGTTATACCCCATCAAATGTAGCAGTTGCGACTTTTACTCTTGCAGTAAACCGTACATTTAAGAGTCAAAATGGCGAACGTGAGGCTGATTTTATCAATGTCGTTATGTGGCGCCAACAGGCTGAAAACCTTGCTAACTGGGCTAAAAAAGGCTCACTTATAGGGGTGACAGGTCGTATCCAGACTCGTAGTTACGATAACCAGCAAGGACAACGTGTCTACGTGACAGAGGTCGTGGCTGAGAATTTCCAAATGTTGGAAAGCCGTAGCGTGCGTGAAGGTCATACAGGTGGAGCTTACTCTGCACCAACTGCAAATTATTCAGCACCTACAAATTCAGTACCAGACTTTTCACGTGATGAAAATCCATTTGGAGCAACAAATCCATTGGATATTTCAGATGATGATTTACCATTCTAATGGACAACTAAAATTATAAAGGAGAAAAAACATGGCTCAACAACGTCGTGGCGGATTCAAACGCCGTAAAAAAGTTGATTACATCGCAGCAAACAAAATTGAATATGTTGATTACAAAGATACTGAGCTTCTTAGCCGTTTCGTTTCAGAACGTGGGAAAATCCTTCCTCGTCGTGTAACAGGAACTTCAGCTAAAAATCAACGTAAAGTAACAACAGCTATCAAACGCGCTCGCGTAATGGCTTTGATGCCTTTCGTAAACGAAGATTAAAAAAGAGGTCCGGGTGGACCTCTTTTTCATGAGCTTGGAAACAAGAAAGCGAATTAAGACCCCGGTTGGGTCTTTTTTTCAGGTCCAGTGGACCTCTTTTTCATGAGCTTTAAAACAAGAAAGCGAATTAAGACCCGGTTGGGTCTTTTTTCACGAGATAGTTTTTTTCTGACCTTGGCGTGCTATAATGGTAATAAAAAGAGTAAAGGTGGGTAAGTCAAAGATGAATTGTACGATTAGAAATATGATTAAGCCTGATATTGAATCCTTATCTCATGGATTTATGAATCAAGGTTGGCCTGGTAGAGAGGAAATTTTGGCTAGATATTTTCTGGAACAGGAAAGTGGGGAGAGAGAAGTCTTAGTTGCAGAGATTGATGGTGCTGTAGCGGGCTACGTTACCATTTTGCCCTCTGCTAAACATGGTCCTTTTGCAGAAGTCTATCCAGAATTATCAGATTTTAATGTGTTTGAGCCTTTTCGAAATCAAGGGATTGGGAATCAACTGCTAGAAGAAGCAGAAAAACGAGTCAAGTTTGTTTCGAGTAAGGTCACTCTTGGTGTAGGTTTGCACTTAGGCTATGGCCCTGCCCAGAGATTGTATATCAGACGGGGCTACATTCCAGATGGGACAGGTGTCTGGTATAGAAATCAACCCTTGGGAAATGAATGCAACTAGCCAAAATAATGATGATTTGGTTTTGTATCTAGTAAAGGAATTCGGATAAGAGACAAGGATTTTATTGGGGATGTGGGATTTCTCTACTTTATGGTATAATGGAAAGAGTTAGATTGAAAGAGGTAGTGAGATGGATGCCAAATTAAGATACAAGGCAAAGAAAATCAAGATTGTCTTTTTTGATATTGATGATACATTGAGGAATTCAAAGACAGGTTTTATTCCAGCTTCAATCCCAACTGTTTTTAAGCAATTACGTGAGAAAGGAATTTTGACAGGTATTGCTTCTGGACGAGGGATTTTTGGTGTCGTGCCAGAGATTCGTGATCTCAAGCCTGACTTTTTTGTGACCCTGAATGGGGCTTATATCGAAGATAAAAAAGGTCAGATCATTTATCAACATCAGATCGAGAAGTCAGATGTTGAGGAGTATATCTCTTGGGCTAAGAAAGAAGGAATTGAGTATGGTTTGGTTGGGAGTCATGATGCCAAGTTGTCGACTCGCACCGATATGATTAGTGAAGCTATTAATCCAATTTATTCTGATTTGGATGTAGATCCCGATTTTCATGAGAAAGAAGACATCTATCAAATGTGGACTTTGAAGACAAGGGAGATGACTTGCACTTGCCTGATAGTCTCTCAGACAAACTTCGCATGGTTCGTTGGCATCAACATTCGTCTGATATTGTGCCGATTTCAGGCTCCAAAGCGACGGGGGTGGAAAAGGTTGTGGAACATCTTGGCTTGAAACCAGACAACGTCATGGTTTTTGGAGATGGCCTCAACGACTTGGAACTCTTTGATTATGCTGGAATCAGCGTTGCCATGGGAATTTCTCATGATAATATCAAAGAAAAAGCAGATTATATAACAAAAACACTAGAAGAAGATGGCATTTTTGATGCCTTAGAAGGATTTGGTATGGTAGAAAAAGAATTGCATTTCCCACAAGTAGACATTGAAACAGTAGAAGGTCCTATCGCGACTATTAAGACCAATCACGGAGACTTGCGTATCAAGCTCTTTCCTGAACATGCTCCTAAAACAGTGGCTAACTTTGTTGCACTTTCAAAAGATGGCTACTATGATGGTGTCATTTTCCACCGTATTATCAAGGACTTTATGATTCAAGGTGGAGACCCAACTGGAACTGGTATGGGGGGCGAGTCAATCTACGGCGAATCATTTGAGGATGAATTCTCAGAAGAACTTTACAATATCCGTGGTGCCCTTTCTATGGCCAATGCTGGTCCAAATACCAACGGTAGCCAGTTCTTTATCGTGCAAAATCAACATCTGCCTTATTCTAAGAAAGAAATTGCTCGTGGAGGTTGGCCAGAACCGATCGCAGAAATCTATGCAAACCAAGGTGGAACCCCCCACCTAGACCGCCGTCACACTGTTTTTGGTCAGCTAGCTGATGAAGCTTCTTACGCTGTTTTGGATGCCATTGCTTTTGTTGAGACAGGGGCTATGGACAAGCCAGTTGAAGATGTCGTGATTGAAACAATTGAAATCGAGGACTAAGATGAAAATCGGTGATAAGCTAAAGGGCCGTATTACAGGGATTCAGCCCTACGGAGCCTTTGTTGAGCTAGAGACGGGTGATACGGGGCTGATTCACATTTCAGAGATTCGGACAGGCTTTATTGAAAATATTCAAGAAGCCTTGAAAGTCGATGAAGAGGTTCAAGTTCAAGTAGTGGATTTAGATGAATTTACAGGGAAAGCTAGTCTTTCTATTCGCACTTTGGAGGAAGAAAAGCACCAGTTTCCGAGACGGAGACGTTTTTCAAGCGACCGTTTTAACTACGGCTTCGCACCTCTTAAACGAATGATGCCAATTTGGACCAAGGAAGCCCTTCAACATTTGAAGAATCAGAAGCACTAGTTAGAAATCTCTATCTTTTGTAATGTTAATATAAATTTGCTATAATAGAACCATGGAAGAAGAACAATTATTAAAATCAGGAGAGCGTATTAACCAGCTCTTTTCGACAGATATCAAAATCATTCAAAATAGAGAGGTTTTTAGCTATTCGGTGGATAGTGTTCTCTTGTCACGCTTTCCACGTTTCCCTAAGAAGGGATTGATTGTGGATTTCTGTGCTGGAAATGGAGCAGTGGGGCTATTTGCTAGCACTCGGACTCAGGCACAGATTTTGGCTGTTGAGATTCAGGAGCGTTTGGCGGATATGGCTGAACGCTCTGTCCGTTTGAATGGTTTGGAAGAGCAGATGCAGGTCATCTGTGATGATTTGAAAAATATGCCTGCTTACATCCAGGGAAGTAAGGTGGATATGATTTTGTGTAATCCACCCTATTTCAAGGTGGATCCTCATTCTAATCTGAACGAGAGTGAACATTACCTCTTGGCTCGCCACGAAATCACGACCAACTTGCAGGAAATCTGTCGTAGTGCCCAGAGTATTCTCAAGTCCAATGGGCGTTTGGCCATGGTTCATCGTCCTGATCGACTTTTAGATATTTTGGACAGTTTGCAACGGCACAATCTAGCTCCTAAGCGCCTGCAATTTGTCTATCCAAAAAAGGAAAAGGAAGCTAATATGCTTTGATTGAGGCTATCAAGGATGGCTCGACAAGCGGCTTTAAGGTCTTACCACCTCTCATTGTTCACAATGATGATGGCTCTTATACGCCGGAACTCGAAGAGATTTATTATGGATCATAAGGCTTATATGTATGTGCTTGAGTGCCGTGATGGTTCCTACTATACGGGTTATACCACTGACGTGAGGAGACGCCTTGCTGTCCACAATAGTGGGAAGGGAGCCAAATATACAAGAGCTCGCTTGCCAGTCAAACTCATCTATGCTCAAGGTTTTGCCAGTAAGGAAGAAGCCATGTCGGCAGAAGCCCTTCTCAAGCGTAAGAAGAGGCCACAGAAGGAGCAATTTTTATCTGAAAATCAAGATAGAAATTTACTCAGTTATTTTGAAGAGTAGCGGGGAGTCCTTTGACTCCTCTTACTTTTGTCAAAAAGCGAAAAAAATGCTACAATAAAGAGAATAAACAAAATGAGGTATTATCATGTCTAAGATTCTAGTATTTGGTCACCAAAATCCAGACTCAGATGCCATCGGGTCATCTGTAGCCTTTGCCTACCTTGCAAAAGAAGCTTATGGTTTGGATACGGAAGCTGTTGCCCTTGGAACTCCAAATGAAGAAACAGCCTTTGTCTTGAACTATTTTGGTGTGGAAGCACCGCGTGTTATCACTTCTGCTAAAGCAGAAGGCGCAGAGCAAGTTATCCTGACTGACCACAATGAATTCCAACAATCTGTATCAGATATCGCTGAAGTAGAAGTTTACGGTGTTGTAGACCACCACCGTGTGGCTAACTTTGAGACTGCAAGCCCACTCTACATGCGTTTGGAGCCAGTTGGATCAGCGTCTTCAATCGTTTACCGTATGTTCAAAGAACATGGTGTAGCTGTGCCTAAAGAGATTGCTGGTTTGATGCTTTCAGGTTTGATTTCAGATACTCTTCTTTTGAAATCACCAACAACACACCCAACAGATACAGTCATTGCTCCTGAATTGGCTGAATTAGCTGGTGTAAACTTGGAAGAGTATGGTTTGGCTATGTTGAAAGCTGGTACAAACTTGGCCAGCAAATCTGCTGACGAATTGATTGACATCGATGCTAAGACTTTTGAATTGAACGGAAATAATGTCCGTGTTGCTCAAGTAAACACAGTGGACATCGCGGAAGTATTGGAACGCCAAGCAGAAATTGAAGCTGCAATGCAAGCTGCCAACACAGCAAACGGCTACTCTGACTTTGTCTTGATGATTACAGATATCGTCAACTCAAACTCAGAAATCCTAGCACTTGGTGCTAATATGGATAAGGTAGAAGCGGCTTTCAACTTCAAACTTGAAAACAACCATGCCTTCCTTGCTGGTGCTGTTTCACGTAAGAAACAAGTGGTACCTCAATTGACTGAAAGCTTTAATGCTTAAGATTTTGAGTGTTAATTCAAATTAGGAAAGGCTAGTTTGCCTTATATCGAAAGGAGTTTCGGCTCCTTTTTTTCTAGGAGTGAAGCATGTTAGAAAATGGCGATTTGATTTTTGTGAGAGATGATTCAGATATAGGACAGGCCATCCAGACTTCCACAGGCAACTATAACCATGTTGCCATTTATTTGGATGGAATGATTTACCACGCTAGTGGACAGGCTGGTGTAGTCTGTCAAGAACCCGTAGACTTCTTTGAGTCCAATCATTTTTACGACCTCTATGTCTACCCAGAAATGGATATCCAGTCTGTGAAGGAAAAAGCTTGCAAACATCTGGGAGCACCCTACAATGCTTCTTTCTATCCAGATGGAGCTGGTTTTTACTGTTCCCAGTATATGGCAGAAATCCTACCGATTTTTGAAACCATTCCCATGAAATTTGGTGATGGGAAGCAGGACATTAGTGATTTTTGGAGAGAATATTACAGAGAACTAGGCCTGCCTGTTCCTCTGAACCAAGCTGGGACCAATCCTAGTCAGTTGGCAGCATCGCCTCTGTTAGAATGTAAAGAAAGGAATCTTCATGATTCAGATTTTTAATCCATCTCGTTTGACGAGACAGCCATTTTTTAGAGAATTGATCCGCTATCTGGACCAGCATGAGGATGTTATTTTGCGAGAAATTAAGGCTCAATTTCCAGATGTGGCAGTTGATAAACTCATGGAAGAGTATATAAAGGCTGGTTTGATTCGTCGGGAAAATAAGCGTTATTACCTTAATCTTCCCAGGCTTGAATCACTCGATAGTCTCGAACTGGATCAAGAGATTTTTGTCAGCGAAGATAGTCCGGCCTATCAAGCCTTGTTAGAGCAGCGTTTTGAGACGGAATTACGAAATCAAACCAATGTAGCTATTTTAGTTGAAAAGACGGACTTTGCGAGATCAAAAATGACTCTGTCCAATTATTTCTACAAGGTCAAACATCAGTATCCTTTGACAGAAAAACAGCAGGAGCTCTATGACATTTTGGGAGATGTTAATCCTGAGTATGCTCTCAAATATATGACGACTTTTTTGTTGAAATTTCTCAAAAAAGACCAGCTTATGCAGAAACGCCGTGACATCTTTGTGGACAGTTTGGTTTTCCTAGGTTATATTGTCCAAAATGAAGATGGAAAGTATGAGTTAGTTATCGATTTTGATAAGGAAAGATTAACTTTCTACTTGGACTGATTTCTTGTTTCTGAGCACATTGTTTGACTTTTCTTAGTATTCGGTATAAACTATATGTAACCGGTAACACTTATCGGAATAAACCTAAAGGAGACAATCATATGTCACTTGAAAACAAATTGGAACAAGCAACAGGCGCTATCAAAGAAGGATTTGGTAAAGTTACTGGGGATAGCAAGACTGAAGCAGAAGGCGCTGTAGAAAAGACAGTTGCTAAGGCAAAAGAAGTAGTTGAAGATGCGAAAGGCGCTGTAGAAGGTGCCGTTGAAGGTTTGAAAAACGCTTTTAAATAAAGATAGAAAAAATCAAGGGTTTCATTTCCCTTGATTTTTTACTACCTTATAAATAATTTTCCGCGACGGCTGCATCTCCTGGATAGGCTTCTTTCTTGCCTTGGACGATTTGATAGCAGTCGGCTCCCTTACCAGCAATAATGACAGCATCTAACTCTTGACTTGTAATAGCCATCGCTTCTCTGATAGCTTCTTGGCGATCCGCAATCTTTCAACAGGATGATTGATGTAGCTACTAATTTCATCCGCAATGGTCATTGGATCTTCATAATTGGGGTCATCAGCGGTCAGAAAGACTTGAATCTCAGGGTGTTGATTGAGGAGGAGGCCAAAGTCCTTACGACGGCTTTCTCCCTTGTTTCCTGTCGATCCCAGAACCAGTGCAATTTTTCCAGTTTGATGAGTTTCTACGACATTGATGAGTTTTTTGAGACTGTCCCCATTGTGGGCATAGTCGATGAAAACTTTGGCACCATTTTTCTGAGTTAGGACTTCCATACGACCAGGAACACGGGTTGCAGCGATTCCTTTTTTGATGTCCTCAAGGCTTGCTTCCAGACGAAGGCAAGCAAGTCCAGCAGCGACTGCATTTTCTTGGTTGAAGTGGCCGATCAGTTGGATATCATAATCACCAGCGAGTTTACCTGTAGCTGAAAAGCTAAAGGCTTTAGAATTCTCGATTTGGTTATCAGACTGGCTACCATAGAAATCATGGTCTTGATCTGCCACCTGTTCTTTTAAGACTGAGAAGTGGTCCATGTCGCTGTTAATGACAACTGCTCGGCTATTTTCCATTAAGAGACGCTTGTGGTAGAAGTAGTCTTCAAAGCTAGGGTGTTCAATAGGGCCGATATGGTCTGGGCTGATATTGAGGAAAACTCCCACATCAAAGGTTAGACCATAGACACGTTTGACCAGATAGGCTTGACTGGATACCTCCATGATGAGGTGGGTGCGGTCATTTTGCACAGCTTGATTCATCATATCAAAGAGGTCAATGCTCTCAGGAGTTGTCAATGCAGATTTAAAGAAAGTCTTACCATCTAGAGTTGTGTTCATGGTCGACAACATTGCAGGTCGGTGCCCTTGAGATAAAATGTTATAGGCGAAATAGGATGCTGTTGTCTTACCCTTAGTACCAGTAAAGGCAAGAAGTTTAAGTTTTTTCTGTGGATTGCCATAAAACTCCATGGCAATCAAACTCATAGCTTTCTTGATATCACTGACGATAATGGCAGGAATACCAATCTCATAGTCTTTTTCAGCCACATACCAATCGAGCCCTTGAGAGATGGCTGAAAGAAGAAATTCCTTCTTAAAGGCAGCACCTTTGACGAAAAAGAGGCTCTTCTCTTTAGCCTTGCGGCTGTCATAGCAGATGGTGTCAAAGACGACATCGCAATAGTTGTAGTGATAGTGTCCTTGGTCGATAATCTCACGGAAGAGACTATCTTTTTTTAATATATCTAATACGGTTTCAATCTTAATCATACTTTCTATTGTAAACCGAAAGTCGTAAATTTACAAGTAACAAGGAAAAGTTTATAATGGAAGATAAGGATTTTTTCCTAGTTATCAAAATTGAATGAGGAATCTATGTCGCACGAAAACAATCACCAGCAGGCCCAGATGTTACGGGGGACTGCTTGGTTAACGGCTAGTAACTTTATCAGTCGCCTACTTGGGGCTATTTATATTATCCCATGGTACATCTGGATGGGATCTTATGCGGCTACGGCCAATGGTCTCTTTACCATGGGCTACAATATCTATGCCTGGTTCTTACTGGTGTCAACAGCAGGTATTCCAGTTGCGGTGGCCAAGCAAGTTGCCAAGTATAATACCATGCGAGAAGAGGAGCATAGCTTTGCCCTGATTCGGAGCTTTTTAGGATTTATGACAGGACTAGGTCTGGTCTTTGCTTTAGTCTTGTATGTCTTTGCTCCTTGGCTAGCAGATTTATCGGGTGTAGGGAAAGACTTGATCCCAATCATGCAAAGCTTGGCTTGGGGAGTCTTGATTTTCCCATCTATGAGTGTCATTCGAGGATTTTTCCAAGGGATGAATAACCTGAAACCTTATGCCATGAGCCAAATCGCTGAGCAGGTCATTCGGGTTATCTGGATGCTCTTAGCAACCTTTATCATTATGAAGCTCGGTTCAGGAGATTACCTAGCAGCTGTTACCCAATCCACCTTTGCGGCCTTTGTCGGCATGGTAGCCAGTTTTGCAGTCTTGGTTTATTTCCTTGCCAAAGAAGGATTACTCAAAAGAGTCCTTGAAACAGGAGATAAGATTAATAGTAAGCGTCTTTTGGCCGATACCATTAAGGAAGCCATTCCTTTTATCTTGACTGGTTCGGCTATTCAGCTTTTCCAAATCTTGGACCAAAATACCTTTATCAATAGCATGAAGTGGTTTACCAACTATAGTAATGAAGACTTAATTGTCATGTTTTCTTATTTCTCTGCCAATCCTAATAAAATCACCATGATTCTCATTTCTGTTGGGGTTTCGATTGGGAGTGTCGGTTTGCCACTTTTGACTGAAAACTATGTCAAGGGGGACTTGAAGGCGGCTTCTCGTCTGGTTCAGGATAGCATCACCATGCTTTTCTTATTCCTGCTACCAGCAACAGTTGGAGTGGTCATGGTAGGGGAACCTCTTTATACAGTTTTCTATGGTAAGCCAGATAGTTTGGCTATGGGCTTATTTGTTTTTGCAGTTTTGCAGTCTATTATTTTAGGCTTGTACATGGTCTTGTCTCCAATGCTTCAGGCCACGTTCCACAATCGTAAGGCAGTTCTCTATTTTATCTATGGTTCCATTGCCAAGCTAGTCTTGCAACTTCCAACAATCGCTCTCTTCCACAGTTACGGACCCTTGATTTCCACTACAATTGGACTCATCATTCCTAATGTTTTGATGTATCGTGACATATGTAAGGTAACAGGTGTTAAGCGCAAGGTGATTTTGAAGCGAACCATTTTAATCAGTTTGTTAACTCTTTTCATGTTTCTAGTAGTTGGGACATTGCAGTGGATTTTAGGATTTGTCTTCCAACCAAGTGGACGTTTGTGGAGTTTCTTATACGTAGCCCTTGTTGGTGCCATGGGTGGCGGTGTTTATGGGTTCTTGAGTCTTCGTACCCATTTGTTGGATAAGGTGATTGGAAAAGCCCAAGCAGATCGCTTACGAATCAAATTAAAAATTTCTCAATAAATTTTTATAAATAAAGGGAATAATTTGAACGTTTCTATCAAGGAATGATTAAATTATTCTCTTTTTTATTATTTTGTAGAATAATTTCTATAGTTTGTAGATGGAATAATTAATTTTTTCAAAAAAACTATTGACTAAATAAAACACGAGTTGTATAATAAGACAAATATTTAAATCAGGAGGTTCTGGAGATGAAAAAGTCTAAGGCCAAGTATGCAACGCTTGCAGGTGTCGTGTTAAGTGCAGGTATTTTATTAAGTGCCTGTGGAAATTCTAGTACAGCGTCAAAAACATATAACTATGTTTACGTAAGTGACCCATCAAGTTTGAACTATCTAGCAGAAAATCGTGCAACAACCAATGATATTGTGACCAATCTGGTAGATGGTCTCATGGAAAATGACCAATATGGGAACTATGTCCCGTCCTTGGCAGAGGATTGGAGTGTTTCTCAAGACGGTTTGACCTATACCTACAAACTGCGTAAAGATGCTAAATGGTATACTGCAGATGGAGATGAATATGCTCCTGTAACTGCCCAAGATTTTGTCACTGGTTTGAAATATGCAGCTGATAAAAAATCAGAAGCCTTGTACTTAGTGCAAGAATCCGTTGCTGGTTTAGATGATTATATTACTGGTAAAACAACAGACTTTTCAACTGTCGGTGTTAAGGCTCTTGATGAACAAACTGTTCAATATACTTTGACACGACCAGAATCTTACTGGAACTCAAAAACAACGTCAACTATTCTCTTCCCAGTCAATGCAGATTTCTTGAAATCAAAAGGGGATGATTTTGGCAAGGTAGACCCATCTAGTATTTTGTATAATGGACCTTTCTTGATGAAATCCTTTGTTTCAAAATCTGTCATCGAATTTAAGAAAAATCCTAACTACTGGGATGCTAAAAATGTCTTTGTAGATGATGTGAAATTGGCTTATTTTGATGGTAGTGACCAAGATGCACTGGCTCGTAACTTTGTGGAGGGAGCCTATAGCTACGCTCGTCTGTATCCAAATAGTTCAAGTTTTGAAGGGATTAAAGAGAAGAACAAGGATAATATCGTATATAGTCTTCAAGATGCCACTTCTTACTTCATAAACTTTAACCTGGATAGAAAATCTTATAAATTCACTTCCAAGACAAGTGATGCTGAAAAGAAATCGACTCAGGAAGCGGTTCTTAATAAAAACTTCCGTCAAGCCATTAACTTTGCCTATGACCGTACAGCTTACGGGGCTCAATCTCAAGGTGAAGATGGTGCTACTAAGATTTTACGTAACTTGGTCGTTCCTCCGACATTTGTAACGGTAGGTGGTAAAGACTTTGGGGCAGTTGTATCTGAAAAGATGGTGAACTATGGTAAGGAATGGCAGGGTATGAATTTTGCCGATGCCCAGGATCCATACTACAATCCCGAAAAAGCCAAGGCTAAATTTGCCGAAGCTAAGAAAGAACTCCAAGCTAAAGGAGTCCAATTCCCTATTCACTTAGATAAAACTGTAGATTTGACCAATAAGGCAGAAATTCAAGGAATTAATTCCATGAAACAATCGATTGAATCTGTCTTGGGGTCTGATAATGTTGTGATTGATGTTCACCAACTCTCTACTGAAGACTTTGATAATACAAGCTATTTGGCTCAGACTGCAGCTCAGAAAGATTACGATTTATACAATGGTGGTTGGAGTGCAGACTACCAAGATCCATCAAGTTATCTTGAAATCTTTAATGTGAAAGTGGTGGAGTTCTACAAAACTTAGGTCTAGAGCCTGGAGAAGTAAATGACAAGGCCAAGGCTGTTGGATTGGATGTCTACACTCAAATGTTGGAAGAAGCCAATAAGGAGCAAGATCCAGCTAAACGTTATGAGAAATATGCTGATGCTCAAGCTTGGTTAGTAGATAGCTCTCTAGCAATTCCAAATGTTTCACTAGGCGGAACACCAACATTGAGAAAAATTGTTCCTTTCTCAACACCATATTCATTGGCTGGTAATAAAGGGGTTGAATCATATAAATACCTCAAAGTACAAGATAAGACAGTCACAAAAGACGAATATGAAAAAGCCAAAGAAAAATGGCTAAAAGAAAAAGAAGAATCTAATAAAAAAGCTCAAGAAGAATTGGCAAAACACGTCAAATAAGGATTTTTGGCTCTTTGTCAACTGTAGTGGGTTGAAGAAAAGCTAAGCTCGAGAAAGGACAAATTTCGTCCTTTCTTTTTTGATATTCAGAGCGATAAAAATCCGTTTTTTGAAGTTTTCAAAGTTCCGAAAACCAAAGGCATTGCGTTTGATAAGTTTGATGAGATTATTGGTTGCTTCTAATTTGGCATTAGAATAGGGTAACTGAAGGGCATTGACGATTTTCTCTTTGTCCTTTAGAAAGGTTTTAAAGACAGTCTTAAAAAGAGGATGAACTTTCTTTAGATTTTCCTCAATGAGTCCGAAAAATTTCTCCGGTTCCTTATTCTGAAAGTGAAAAAGCAAGAGTTGATAGAGATGATAGTGGTGTTTCAAGTCTTCTGAATAGCTCAAAAGCTTGTCAATAATCTCTTTATTGGTTAAGTGCATGCGAAAAGTAGGGCGATAAAATCGCTTATCACTCAGTTTACGGCTATCCTGTTGAATGAGTTTCCAGTAGCGCTTGATAGCCTTATATTCATGAGATTTTCGCTCAAATTGCTTCATGATTTGGACACGAACACGACTCATAGCACGGCTAAGATGTTGTACAATGTGGAAGCGATCTAGAACGATTTTGGCATACGGAAAAAGATGTTTAGCCAAGTCATAGTAAGGACTAAACATATCCATAGTAATGATTTTCACCTGACAACGAACAGAGCGATTGTAGCGCAGAAAATGATTTCTTATGATAGTTTGTGTTCTACCCTCAAGAACAGTGATAATATTGAGCTTATCAAAAATCTTGAGCAATGAAACTCATCTTTCCCTTTAGTGAAGGCATATTCGTCCCAGGACATAATCTCAGGGAGGTAAGAAAAAAATCAGACTTAAAACAGAAGTCATTGAGCTTGCGAATAACAGTTGAAGTTGAAATAGACAGCTGACGGGCAATATCGGTCATAGAAGTCTTCTCAATTAGCTTCTGGGCAATCTTTTGGTTGATGATACGAGGGATTTGGTGATTCTTCTTGACGAGAGAAGTCTCAGCTACCATCATTTTCGAGCAATGATAGCACTTGAATCGACGTTTTCTAAGGAGAATTCTAGTAGGCATACCAGTCGTTTCAAGGTAAGGAACCTTAGACGGTTTTTGGAAGTCATATTTCTTCATTTGACTTCCACACTCAGGACAAGATGGAGCGTCGTAGTCCAGTTTAGCGATGATTTCCTTGTGGGTATTCCTATTAATGACATCCATAATTTGGATATTTGGGTCTTTAATGTCTAGTAATTTTGTGATAAAATGTAATTGTTCCATAGGATTCTTTCTAATGATGGTTTGGTTGCTTTTCATTATAGATCTTATGGGACTTTTTTTCTACAACAAAATAGGCTCCATAATATCCATAGGGGATTTACCCACTACAAATATTATAGAGCCGGATTTTTCCAGAAAAACGATGGTTTCGAAAGAAGCTGTCGTTTTTTATATAGTTTGAAACTATAACTAGCTCTTGAAAAGAAGAAAATGAGTTGATGAAAATAAGTGGTACAATAGTTACTATAGATTTGGAGGAATTGTATGAGCAAGGAATTACACATTAACACAATTTTGGCCCAGGCGGGTATTAAGTCAGATGAAGCGACAGGAGCTTTGGTGACACCGATTCATTTTTCAACGACCTATCAACATCCAGAGTTTGGTAAATCTACTGGATTTGACTATACGCGCACTAAAAACCCAACTCGCAGTAAGGCGGAGGAAGTCTTGGCGGCTATTGAATCCGCAGATTATGCTCTAGCTACTAGCTCAGGGATGTCAGCCATTGTACTGGCCTTTAGCGTCTTTCCAGTAGGAAGTAAGGTCTTGGCGGTGCGTGACCTTTACGGTGGTTCTTTCCGCTGGTTCAATCAAGTGGAGCAGGAAGGTCGTTTCCATTTCACCTATGCCAATACAGAAGAAGAATTGATTGGCGAGTTGGAGAAGGATGTGGATGTTCTCTATATCGAAACACCAACCAATCCTTTGATGTTGGAATTTGATATTGAAAAACTAGCAAAATTGGCTCATGCTAAGGGTGCCAAAGTGGTGGTGGACAATACCTTCTACAGCCCTATCTACCAACGTCCGATTGAAGATGGAGCAGATATCGTTCTCCATTCAGCAACCAAGTATCTAGCAGGCCACAATGATGTCCTGGCTGGGGTGGTTGTGACCAATAGTTTAGAACTATACGAGAAGCTTTTCTACAATCTCAATACGACAGGGGCAGTCTTGTCTCCATTTGACAGTTATCAATTGATTCGTGGTCTCAAGACCTTGTCTCTTCGTATGGAACGTTCAACAGCCAATGCTCAAGAAGTGGTAGCCTTTTTGAAGGATTCTCCAGCAGTCAAGGAAGTTCTCTATACGGGTCGTGGGGGCATGATTTCTTTTAAGGTAGCGGATGAAACACGCATTCCTCACATTTTGAACAGCCTCAAGGTCTTCTCTTTTGCGGAAAGTTTGGGTGGGGTAGAAAGTCTCATTACTTATCCAACGACGCAAACTCATGCTGATATTCCAGCAGAAGTGCGCCATTCTTATGGTTTGACAGATGACCTCTTGCGCTTGTCGATTGGGATTGAGGATGCTAGAGATTTGATTGCAGATTTGCGCCAAGCCTTAGAAGGATAAGAAAAAGATGGGAAAATATGATTTTACAACCTTGCCCAATCGTATAGGGCACCATACCTATAAATGGAAAGAGGCAGAAACGGATAGTGAAGTCTTGCCAGCTTGGATAGCGGATATGGACTTTGTAGTCTTGCCTGAAATCCGCCAAGCCGTGCAAACTTACGCTGATCAACTGGTTTATGGTTATACTTATGCCAGTGAAGAGTTAATCAAGGAAGTTCAAAAGTGGGAAGCTACACAACACGGTTACCACTTTGATAAAGAGGCCCTTGTCTTCATCGAGGGTGTGGTACCAGCCATCTCAACAGCTATTCAAGCCTTTACAAAAGAAGGCGAAGCGGTTCTGATTAACACACCTGTCTATCCACCTTTTGCTCGCAGTGTCAAGTTGAACAACCGTAGATTGATTACCAATTCTTTGGTGGAAAAGGATGGTCTGTTTGAGATTGACTTTGATCAACTTGAAAAGGATTTGGTGGAAGAGGAGGTCAAACTTTATATTCTCTGCAATCCTCACAATCCTGGTGGACGTGTGTGGGAAAAAGAAGTCTTGGAAAAAATTGGCCAACTATGCCAAAAACACGGTGTTTTCTTGGTTGCAGATGAGATTCACCAAGATTTGGCCCTCTTTGGTCACAAACACCAGTCTTTCAATACCATTAATCCTGCCTTCAAAGATTTTGCGATCGTCTTGAGTAGTGCCACTAAAACCTTTAATATTGCTGGAACAAAAAATTCCTATGCAGTTATTGAAAATCCTAAGTTGAGACTGGCTTACCAGAAACGCCAGTTGGCCAATAACCAGCATGAAATTTCAGGCTTGGGTTATTTGGCGACAGAAGCTGCCTATCGATACGGTAAAGATTGGTTAGAGGAACTCAAGCAAGTCTTTGAAGACCATATTAATTATGTGGTGGATTTATTTGGAAAAGAGACTAAAATCAAAGTCATGAAACCGCAAGGAACCTACTTGATTTGGCTTGATTTTTCAGCCTATGACCTGACTGATGAAAAATTACAAGAGCTGTTGAGAAATGAAGCCAAGGTTATCCTAAACCGTGGTTTGGATTTTGGGGAGGAAGGAAGTCTCCATGCTCGCCTCAATGTAGCTATGCCTAAATCTCTGCTGCAAGAAGTTTGTGAGCGGATTGTGACAACTTTTGCTAAACTTTAAAAATCCAGCCTTCTAGGAGAAAAGTCTTCCTAGGAGGCTATTTTCGTAGGGAATATGGTATAATGAAAAGATAAGGTACAGGTAAAAATATGGCTAAATTGATTCCCGGGAAAATCCGTATCGAAGGCGTTGCCCTTTATGAAACTGGTAAAGTTGATATCATTAAGGAAAAGAATAATCGACTCTACGCTCGCGTTGCAGAAGAAGAACTGCGCTATAGTTTAGAGGATGATTTGGTTTTTTGTGCCTGCGATTTTTTCCAAAAGAGGGGCTACTGTGTGCATTTGGCAGCTCTGGAGCATTTTCTGAAAAATGATGAGCACGGTCAGGAAATCTTGCAGGGGCTGGAAGAAGGTCATGAAGAAAAAGAGGCCGTTGAAACCAAGGTGACTTTGGGTGGCAAATTTTTGGAACGAATCTTATCTCCAAAATCAGACCGAGCTTATGAGTTATCGGCTGTGGGGCAGGTGGAAGCAGGAACCAATTATATCTTGTGGACTATAAGAATCGGGCAAGTCAATAGTCAAAAATACTATGTCATTCGGGATATTCCACTCTTTTTAAAAGTTGTCGAGAAGAGAAAGCCTTATATGATTGGCAAGACCTATGAGGAGTCCTTGTCTTGGGAAACCTTTGATGAGGCAAGTCAAGAGCTTCTGACTTTCTTGCGTGGACTAACGGAGGAAGGACTAGCTCCAGACCTCTTTTTCCAAAATCAAGGCCGGCACCTTTTTTTCCCTCTGACTTTTTTTGAGCAGGGTGTGAATTTACTGATGACCTTGCCCCATTTTCAATTTGACCATCAAGTGGATAGCTACCAGACTCTGCTTTTTCAGGATATGCATGCTGATGCTAATTTATTTACCTTTACAGTAACAGAATACTCGGATTATTTTGAAATGGAAATCAGCGAGAGCCCCAGGGTCAATGTCTTTTATCAGGGAGCTGTGCTGTTTCATAAAGGACAGGTTTATTTTCTAACAGATCAGCAGACGCGTCTTCTCAAGGAAATCAAAGCACTGCCTTTGGATCAGCATGGAAAGAAATACCTACAATTTGATAGTAGTGACCGAGATAAGTTAGCTTCCGGTCTGACTCTTTTTAATCAGATGGGGACCGTTTCAGCTCCAGAACGTCTACAAATCAAATCCTTTGCGCCCTCTTTTTACTTTGATAGGGAAGAGGATAATCGAATTCGTTTAGAAATTCAATTTGATTATGGAAATAGACAGGTATCTAGCAGACAAGAGCTAGAAGAATTACCATTTTCGAGTGATGCTGACTTAGAAGAAAGAGTTTTCCAAGCCTGTTTGGTAGCTGGCTTTGAAGCAGATTTTCAATCTTGGCGTCAGGCTTTAAAAGCAGAGTCTGTTTATCATTTCTTCCACGAAATCATTCCAGTATTTGAAAAACTCGGGAATGTTGACCTGTCAGATAAACTAGAAGAGCTTTATAGCCTAGCGAGTCCTCAGGTGCAGATTGCTTCCAAGGGAGGTCTCTTGGAAATCCAGTTTGATTTTCAAGATATCGCCCAAGAGGAAATTGACCAAGCCATGCAAGCCTTGGTTGCCAACAAGGATTATTACATTGATTCGTCCAATCAAGTCTACTTTTTTGATGAAGAGACTAAGAAAATTCGTCAAAATTTACAGGAACTGGGGCAGCTTGAATTAAAAGATGGGGCTTTGCAGGCTCGAAAATCCTTGGCCTACAGTTTAGCTCATCTTTTTGAAGGGCGAGACCGTGTTTCTTTTTCACAAGAATTCCAGAATTTGGCCCACGATTTGACGCATCCAGAGGACTTTACTAGACAAGCAACTCAGGTCAAGGCTGACTTACGAGATTATCAGGAAAAGGGAATCGGTTGGCTGCAAATGCTCCATCATTATGGTTTTGGTGGGATTTTGGCTGATGATATGGGACTTGGTAAAACCCTGCAGACCATTGCTTTCTTGACCAGTCAAGTGACAAAAGAAAGTCGGGTCTTGATTTTAGCTCCATCTGGTTTGATTTACAACTGGGCAGATGAATTTCAGAAGTTTGCCCCACAGTTGGATGTGGCTGTTGTGCATGGTCTGAAAGCTAGTCGTGAAGAGATTCTTGTCGAGAGCCATCAAATCTATGTGACGAGCTATGCTACCTTCCGTCAGGACAGTGATTTTTATCAGGGGATGGCCTTTGACTTCCTTTTCTTAGATGAGGCTCAGGTCATGAAAAATGCCCAGACTAAGATTGCCCAGACCTTGAGACAATTTGTGGTGCCATCGGTCTTTGCCTTGTCAGGGACTCCGATTGAAAACCATCTGGGTGAGCTGTGGTCTATTTTCCAAATTGTCATGCCAGGACTCTTGCCAAGCAAGAAAGAATTTATGAAATTGCCAGCTGAGCGCGTGGCTCAGTTTATCAAACCTTTGTGATGCGGCGCAAGAAAGAAGAAGTTCTGACTGAATTACCAGACTTGATTGAAGTGGTTTATAAGAATGAACTGGAAGACCAGCAGAAGGCTATCTACCTAGCCCAGTTACAACAGATGCGGGACCGTCTGACTCAAGTGTCAGACCAGGAATTTCAGCGTAGTAGAGTGGAAATCTTGTCTGGTCTGATGCGCTTACGCCAAATCTGTGACACCCCTGCCCTCTTTATGGAAGATTATCAGGGAGCCAGCGGCAAACTAGATAGTCTCCGAGACCTGCTGGTCCAGGTGGCAGACGGCGGACACCGTGTCTTGATTTTCTCCCAGTTCAAGGGAATGTTGGAAAAAATTGAACAAGAACTGCCAGGCTTGGGCTTGACTTCCTTTAAAATCACAGGTTCAACCCCAGCCAAGGAAAGACAAGATATGACCAAGGTCTTTAACCAAGGGGAAAGAGATGCCTTTCTGATTTCCCTTAAGGCAGGTGGGGTCGGTCTGAACCTGACAGGTGCTGATACGGTTATTTTGGTTGACCTTTGGTGGAATCCTGCGGTGGAAGCGCAAGCCATTGGCCGTGCCCATCGGATGGGACAAGAGGAAATGGTTGAGGTCTATCGCTTGGTAACCAAGGGAACCATTGAAGAAAAAATTCAGGAACTCCAAGAACAAAAGAAACATTTAGTGTCACAAGTATTGGACGGAACAGAGTCACGTGGCAGCCTGACCCTAGCAGAAATTAGAGAAATTTTGGGAATTTCTGAAGTCAGCACTTGAAAAATCAAGACAATACGCTATAATGAAGTGTTGAAAGGAAATAGAAAATGAAACAAGAACGATTTCCATTGGTGTCAGATGACGAGGTCATGTTGACTGAAATGCCAGTCATGAATCTCTATGATGAGTCTGATCTGATCAGTAATATCAAGGGTGAGTATCGAGATAAAAATTATTTAGAATGGGCTCCTATTGCTGAAGAAACACCAGTCAAACCGATTGAAAAGCAAGTAGAGAAACCTAAAAAGGCTCCTTTAGGGGTAAAAAAAGAAGGAAAGAGCTATGCGGAGGTGGCGCGTGAAGAAGCGCGTGCGGATTTGAAAAAGAAACGCTCGGCAAGCTATCTTACTAAGGATATCACTCCTACAAGACGCCATTCTCAGCCAAGTCTAGTTAGAAAGGGCAATCAACCTACCGCGCCTTTCCAAAAGGAAAATCCTGGTGAATTTGTCAAATATAGTCAAAAATTGACCCAGTCTCATTACATCTTGGCGGAAGAAGTGAGCAATATTTCGACTCAAGCTGAGCCAAAAGAAACTTCAGGCCCAAAGAAAAACAACTATGATTTTCTAAAGAAGAGCCAAATCTACAATAAAAAAAGTAAACAAACAGAACAAGAACGTCGGGTTGCCCAAGAGTTGAATCTGACCAGAATTACAGAATAGGGGAGGAAACATGTCAAAGACATATCATTTTATCGGAATTAAGGGATCAGGGATGAGTGCCTTGGCCTTGATGTTGCACCAAATGGGTCATAAGGTACAGGGATCAGATGTTGAAAAGTACTACTTTACTCAACGTGGTCTTGAGCAGGCAGGAATTACCATTCTTCCTTTTGATGAAAAGAATCTAGACGGTGATATGGAAATTATCGCTGGAAATGCCTTCCGTCCAGATAATAACGTCGAAATTGCCTATGCAGACCAAAATGGTATCAGCTACAAACGTTATCATGAGTTCCTTGGTAGCTTTATGCGTGACTTTGTTAGCATGGGGGTAGCAGGAGCACATGGAAAAACTTCAACGACAGGTATGTTGTCTCATGTCTTGTCTCACATCACAGACACCAGCTTCTTGATTGGAGATGGGACAGGTCGTGGTTCAGCCAATGCCAAATATTTTGTCTTTGAATCTGACGAATATGAGCGTCACTTTATGCCTTATCACCCAGAATACTCTATTATTACCAACATTGACTTTGACCATCCAGACTATTTCACAAGTCTAGAGGATGTTTTCAATGCCTTTAATGACTATGCCAAACAAATTACTAAGGGTCTTTTTGTCTATGGTGAAGATGCAGAATTGCGTAAAATTACAGCCAATGCTCCGATTTATTATTATGGTTTTGAAGCTGAAGGTAATGATTTTGTAGCTAGCGATCTTCTTCGTTCAACAACTGGTTCAACCTTCACAGTTCACTTCCGTGGACAAGAATTGGGTCAATTCCACATCCCAACCTTTGGTCGTCACAATATCATGAATGCGACAGCCGTTATTGGTCTTCTTTACACAGCAGGGTTTGACTTGAACTTAGTGCGTGAGCACCTGAAAACATTTGCCGGTGTTAAGCGTCGTTTCACTGAGAAAATTGTCAATGACACAGTGATTATCGATGACTTTGCCCACCATCCAACAGAAATCATTGCGACCTTGGATGCAGCTCGTCAGAAATACCCAAGTAAGGAAATTGTAGCAGTCTTCCAACCGCATACCTTTACCAGAACCATTGCCTTGTTGGACGAATTTGCTCATGCTTTGAACCAAGCGGATGCTGTTTACTTAGCACAAATCTATGGATCTGCGCGTGAAGTGGACCATGGGGATGTTAAGGTAGAAGACCTAGCTAACAAAATCAACAAGAAACACCAAGTGATCACTGTTGAAAATGTTTCTCCACTCCTAGACCATGATAATGCTGTCTATGTCTTTATGGGAGCAGGAGACATCCAAACCTATGAATACTCATTTGAACGTCTCTTGTCTAACTTGACAAGCAATGTCCAATAGGATGCTCCCATGGAAATTCCAATTAAGATCATTCAGGCAAGCAAGTCTGATTTGGCTGAGATAGAGACACTTCAGACCACATCTTTTCCAGCTGAAAAGCAGCAACCTTCCCATATTTTAAAAGAAAGTATCCGTAAGTGTGCGGATACCTTTCTTCTAGCTAGGGATGAAAATCAGCTTCTGGGCTATGTTCTAGGTGGTCCTTACCCACACAATCCGAAATGTCTAGAAATACATTCTTTAGTCATTGATACTGACCATCAGAGACAGGGATTGGCACGCTTCTTCTTGCGGCTTTGAAAGATGTGGCAGTTGAGCTGGATTACAAAGGGATTCGTTTGGAGAGTCCTTCTGAGTTGCTTTCCTATTTTGAAATGAACGGTTTTATTGATGAAGAAACTTCGCTTTATGCAACTAGCCAGGGTTTTAGTATGATTTGGTTTAATCTCTTTTTTTAGGAGGCAAAATGGAAATTAGGAAAGCAAGATTAGAAGATTTGGATCGTATCGTTGAGATTGAACTAGAAAATTTCTCGGTTGAAGAAGCCATTCCTCGCTCTGTTTTTGAGGCGCATTTGCGAGAAATTCAGACCTCTTTTCTGGTTGCAGAAAAAGAAGGCAGAATCATGGGTTATATAGAAGGGCCAGTTGGACCACACCGCCATCTGCAAGACCAGTCTTTTACAGAAGAGATAGAAGATTATAGTTATGAGCCTGGTGGTTATATCTCTGTGACCTGTCTGTCTATTGCCAAGGAGGCACAGGGCCTTGGACTTGGTCAGAAATTACTAACAGCCTTGAAAGAACTGGCTCTTGAACACGAAAGAGAAGGTATTAACCTAACCTGTCATGACTATCTCATCGCCTACTATGAAAAGAATGGATTTGTCAATGAAGGTCTGTCTCAGTCAACCTTTGCAGGAGAAACCTGGTATGATATGGTCTGGGAAGCTAATACTCTTCGAAAATCAAATTCAAACCACGTCAGCGTCGCCTTACCGTACTCAAGTACAGCTTGCGGCTAGCTTCCTAGTTTGCTCTTTGATTTTCATTGAGTATAAAAAATAAGCCAGAAAAGCATGCTAGGTTGCTTTTCTTTCGTTTTTAAGATATAATATTATGGATTGTCAACGAGGAGGAAAAACTTTTGAGTGAAAAGTCAAGAGAAGAAGAAAAATTAAGCTTTAAAGAGCAGATTTTACGAGATTTAGAACGAGTTAAAAAACATGAAGAAGATCAGGAAGAAGTTAATTTAGCTTCAATAAACCCCCAACTTTCTTCTAAAATGATCAGTCAATAGAAGATTTGATGGAAGATTCTCTATCAGCTGTAGAGGATATTATGAGAAACGCTCCTACCGTGCCGACTCACCCCAGCCAAGATTTACCAGCTTCTCCAGCAGATGAGATAAAAAGAGAAACTCTTACTGTTCCAAGTCATCCCAGTCAAGATGTTCCTTCTTCTCCTGCGGAAGAGGCTGTAAGACAAGCTCCACTTGCTCCTAGTCACCCGAGTCAAGAAGGACCTTCTACTCCATCAGAAGAGCTTCAAAGAGAAACTCCTGCCGTCCCAACCCATCCAAGTCAAGATGTGCCGTCTTCTCCAGCAGAAGAAAGTGGCTCAAGACCAGGACCTGTTAGTCCTAGAAACGTAGAGAAGGAATTTAATGAAATTCCAACAAGGGTAGCTGTTTCTTATAAGACAGAAGGTCAGAGAGAGGTAAAAAGAGAAGTTCCTACTTCAAAACCAGTAGTGGAAAAGAAAACTGTAGAAGAAATGCCTGCAACTCCACGTCGTAGCCGTCGTGAGACAGTTAAGCCTACTAAGAAGAAAAAATCAGGATTCAAGGCCTTCTTTATTTCTTTACTAATTTTCCTAGGCTTGATTTCAGCAGGTGGTTACTTCGGTTATCAGTATGTTCAGTCATCTTTACAGCCTGTGGATGCTTCATCTAAACAATATGTGACAGTGCAAATCCCAGAAGGAGCCAATGTTCAAACAATTGGTTCAACTCTTGAAAAGTCTGGCTTGATTAAACACGGAGTGATTTTTGCTTTTTATGCGAAATATAAAAATTATTCAGATTTGAAATCTGGCTATTACAATTTGCAAAAGAGCATGAGTACAGAAGATATCATCCATGAACTACAAAAAGGTGGAACGGCTGAAGCTCAAGAACCTGCGCTTGCGAATTTAACAATTCCAGAAGGTTATACGATTGATCAAATTGCACAAGTGGTAGGTCAATTGCAAGGTGAATTCAAAGAGCCTTTGACAGCTGATGCCTTTCTGGCTAAAGTTCAAGATGAGAACTTTATCAGCCAAGAAGTTGCCAAATATCCTAGTCTACTTGAAAGCTTGCCTACAAAGGAAAGTGGCGTTCGTTACCGTTTGGAAGGTTTCCTCTTCCCAGCGACTTACTCTATCAAGGAAAGCACAACTATTGAAAGTTTGATTGATGAGATGCTGGCAGCTATGGATAAGACCTTGACTCCGCACTATAGTGCAATCAAGTCTAAAAATTTGACAGTCAATGAATTGTTGACGATTGCTTCACTAGTCGAAAAAGAAGGTGCTAAGACTGAAGATCGTAAGTTGATTGCAGGTGTATTCTACAATCGCTTGAATCTTGGTATGCCACTTCAAAGCAATATTGCCATCTTGTATGCCCAAGGAAACTTGGTCAGAAGATTAGTCTTGCTGATGATGCTGGAATTGATACGACAATTAATTCACCGTATAATGTTTATACGAAAGCTGGTTTGATGCCAGGTCCAGTAGATAGTCCAAGTTTGGATGCCATCGAGGCAAGTATTAATCAGACTAAGAGTGATAACTTATACTTTGTAGCTAATGTTACAGATGGCAAGGTCTATTATGCTGCTACTCAGGAGGAGCATGATCGTAATGTCGCTGAACATGTCAATAGCAAATTAAACCAAACAAACTAAAATTATGTGATGCTTCACATAATTTTCTTTAGAAAATATCATCAGAAGAAAGTTGAGAAAAATGGCAGAAAAAACATATCCTATGACCCTAGCGGAAAAGGAAAAACTTGAAAAAGAATTAGAAGAATTGAAATTGGTTCGCCGTCCAGAAGTGGTAGAACGCATTAAGATTGCCCGTTCATACGGTGACCTTTCTGAAAACAGTGAATACGAAGCAGCTAAGGATGAACAAGCCTTTGTCGAAGGACAAATCTCTAGCTTGGAAACAAAAATTCGCTATGCTGAAATCGTCAATAGCGACTCAGTTGCTCAAGATGAAGTAGCGATTGGTAAAACAGTCACTATCCAAGAAATTGGTGAGGACGAAGAAGAAGTTTATATTATCGTAGGTTCAGCGGGTGCAGATGCCTTTGCAGGTAAGGTTTCAAATGAAAGCCCAATTGGACAAGCCTTGATTGGCAAGAAAACAGGTGACACAGCAACCATTGAAACACCTGTTGGTAGCTATGATGTAAAAAAATCTTGAAGGTTGAAAAAAACAGCCTAAAAAAACAGAAAAAAAGGAGTGGGGAGGCAGTGCGCTTCACTCACTCCTTTTTTTCCATTTTAAATTGAATTGGAGACGATATGAGTTCAAAGAAGAAAAATAAGATGGAGCGTGGTCTGACCAATCGTCACGTACAGGTTATGGCCATTGCTGGAACAATCGGAACAGGACTCTTTTTGGGAGCAGGTCGCTCTATCAGCCTAACAGGTCCTTCTATTGTACTGATTTATATGATTACTGGGGCTTTTATGTTCCTCATGATGCGTGCGGTTGGGGAAATGCTCTACCAAGACCCTGAGCAACATACCTTTATCAACTTTATCACGCGCCATTTGGGTAAGGGCTGGGGATATTTTTTTCAGTCTGGTCTTACTGGCTATCCGTTGTTTTTATCGGTATGGCGGAAATCACTGCTATCTCTCACTATGTTCAGTTTTGGTTTCCTAGCTGGCCCAGCTGGATGATTGAGATTGGTTTTTTGACCATTCTAGCCTTGGTCAATCTGATTGCGGTGAAGCTCTTTGGGGAAGTTGAGTTTTGGTTTGCTATGGTCAAGATTGTGGCTATTTTAGCTATGATTGCAACAGGAGTCTTTATGGTCTTGACAGGCTTTAAGACACCTCATGGAGTAGCAAGTTTGGCCAATATCGCCGACAATTTCTCCCTCTTCCCAAATGGTGGAGTGAACTTTGTCATGGCCTTTCAGATGGTGTTCTTTGCCTATCTCATGATTGAGTTTATCGGGGTAACGACTTCAGAAACAAAAAACCCACGCCAGGTCTTGCCAAAAGCGGTTAAGGAAATTCCTCTACGAATCGTCTTTTTCTATGGTGGAGCTCTTTTGGCCATTATGTCTATTATTCCATGGCGTGAACTTGCTTCTGCTGATTCACCTTTTGTTACAGTATTTGAATTGGCAGGTATCAAGTGGGCAGCGGCCTTAATTAACTTCGTCGTTTTGACGTCAGCAGCATCTGCTCTTAACTCAACCCTTTATTCAACAGGTCGTCATTTGTATCAGATTGCCCATGATTCGCCAAATCGCTTCCTAAAAGCAATTAAGGCAGATACTCTCTCTAGACACAATGTGCCACAAAATGCTATCATTGCTTCAGCGGTTTTGATTGCCCTAGCAGCCTTTATCAATGTCTTGCCAGGAGTTTCGGATGCCTTTGCCTTGATTACGGCATCGTCGTCTGGTGTCTATATCGCCATTTATATCCTGATTATGGTGGCTCACCTTAAATACCGCAAGTCACCAGACTTTATGGCGGATGGCTATCTCATGCCCCATTATCGTTTCCTAAATCCTTTAACCATGCTCTTCTTTGCCTTTGTCTTTGTAACCCTTTTTTTACAAGAGTCTACATTTGTAGGAGCAATCGGTTCAGCTATTTGGATTATCGGTTTTGGGATTTACAGCCAGTGGAAATTTAGAAAATAGATTAAGAACTCATCAACTTAGTTTGGTGGGTTTTTGTTAGTTTGACAGTCTATTGAAATAGGACTATAATCAAGCTGTAACAGTGTTTAAGGAGGTTTAGATGTACTTTAGATTGGAAAATAAGGAGTCTCAGAAAGCACAAGAAATTGGGAATTTGATTCGTGCTTATAACCGTTCAAAAAGAGAAGAGGCTGAAAGTGAGCCCCTTAATCTTTATGTCGAAGATGAAAAGGGCAATCTCCTGGCAGGTTTGATAGCAGAGACTTTTGGAAATTGGCTAGAAATCGAGTATTTATTTGTAAAAGAGGAACTGAGAGGGAAAGGAATCGGTTCAAAACTATTGCAGCAAGCAGAAACTGAAGCTAAGAATCGAAACTGTCGTTTTGCTTTTGTCAATACTTACCAGTTTCAAGCTCCTGATTTTTATAAAAGGCATGGTTACAAAGAAGTCTTTACCTTACAAGACTATCCCTACATTGGGCAAAGATATTATTACCAAAAGGATTTGTGTCCTAGATTTCTTTACTTTGAAGAGGAGCTAAGCTAAGTAGAAAAAAGAACGAATACTCTTTATCATGTAAGATGATAGAGAGTTTTTTGTTAATAAAATATTACAAAATGACATTTATATATTGCATTAAGTTAGATATATGGTATAATATTTTTGAAAAGAAGCGCAACTTTTTAAAAAATAGAAGGAGGATGCTAGTGGCTAAAAATTTAAAGTTAAAACTAGCTCGTGTGGAGCTTGATATGACACAAGGTGATTTGGCAGAAGCTGTGGGTGTTACGAGGCAGACTATCGGCTTGATAGAATCAGGGAAATATAATCCTAGTCTCTCGCTCTGTCAGTCCATATGCAGATGCTTAGGCAAAACGTTAGACCAACTATTTTGGGAGGAAGAAGATGAAAAATAGAAAAAAACTTGTTATCAAAGATGAACGTACGGAAAAATTGGATGGAAATATTTCAGGAGAAATTCTCTTGGGTATGTACCTATTTTTGGCACTGGAAATTTTTGCCAAAGTTTATATTTTTAATTTAACGCTTCTATCCTATTTACCAGAATTACTTTTATTGATTGGAGTCGGTTTGTATGCCATTATTCGCCGCACGTATGTAGGAATTGATATTCGAGATATTGTTGAGAATACTGGAAAAGAAAGAATTTTATCTGCTTTGGGATTTTCTATAGTGATTTTATTGATTGATATCGTAGGAAATCGCGAGGAACTGGTCAATCTATTGACTTGGAAGTACTCCCTAAAAGTGGTTCTAGCAGTTATCATCTATCTCGTTGGGAGTTATTCTATGGACCGAGTGATCCTATACTTGAATCGCAGAAATCAGCAAGTTTGGGAGGAAGAAGATGAAAAATAGATTTTTTTATTATCAATTACTAGACGAAAGAGAAGAACAACTGATGAATAAAGCGGGGGCTGAAAGTTTCTATATCTCTACAGCTTTCTTGCTTTTATCTTATATGATTGCAGTATTAGCACCAAGTCTTTTTAATCCGAGAATGATTCTCATCATTATCATTGTTGGAACTTCTTACTTTTTCGGCCGTGCTCGAGATTTGGGTGTGAACTACTATAGTCGTTTTCATTTTACAATTTTAGGGTGTTTGCTGGTAACTCTCGCTATTACGACTCTTTTGATGTTGCAGAATTATCAATTCAACATAGAAATTTATCAGCACAATCCTTTGAACGTTAAATACCTATCTGCTTGGGCAATTACTTATGTCATTTACCTTCCCTGGGTTTTTATTGGCAATCTTGGTCTTAAGAGCTATGGCGAATGGGCTCAGAAAAAGTTTGAACAAGATATGGATGAACTGGAGAGTGGTGAATAGCTTGTTACTCTTTTCTCAATCCAGCTAAATGTGATATAATAGTACTAATTTATTGGAATACATGAAAGTTTTTGAAAAATTTCATGTGTTTCTAGCTAAGAAAGTAGGAAAAGTATGTATCCAGATGATAGTTTGACATTGCACACGGACTTGTACCAGATTAACATGATGCAGGTTTACTTTGACCAAGGGATTCACAATAAGAAGGCAGTTTTTGAGGTTTATTTCCGCCAACAGCCTTTTAAAAACGGCTATGCGGTTTGCTGGTTTGGAAAGAATTGTGAACTATCTTGAAGATTTGCGTTTTTCAGATAGTGATATTGCCTATTTGGAGTCGTTGGGCTATCATGGGGCATTCTTGGACTATCTCCGCAATTTCAAGTTGGAGTTGACGGTTCGTTCTGCCCAAGAAGGGGATTTGGTTTTTGCTAATGAGCCTATTGTGCAGGTAAAAGGCCCTCTAGCCCAATGTCAGTTGGTCGAAACGGCTCTTTTGAACATCGTCAACTACCAGACCTTGGTGGCTACTAAAGCAGCTCGTATTCGTTCGGTCATCGAAGATGAACCTTTAATGGAGTTTGGGACACGTCGGGCTCAAGAGATGGATGCGGCTATCTGGGGAACACGCGCAGCGGTGATTGGTGGTGCCAATGGAACTAGCAACGTGCGTGCTGGTAAACTCTTTAATATTCCTGTTTTGGGGACCCATGCCCATTCTTTGGTACAGGTTTATGGTAACGACTATGAGGCTTTCAAGGCTTACGCTGCAACCCATAAAAATTGCGTCTTTCTTGTGGATACCTATGACACCCTTCGTATCGGTGTGCCAGCTGCCATTCAGGTGGCGCGTGAGCTGGGTGACAAGATTAACTTTATGGGTGTGCGGATTGACTCTGGGGATATTGCCTATATTTCTAAGAAAGTCCGTCAGCAACTGGACGAGGCTGGCTTTACAGAGGCTAAGATTTATGCTTCAAATGACCTAGATGAAAATACTATCCTCAACCTCAAGATGCAAAGGCCAAGATTGATGTCTGGGGTGTGGGAACCAAGCTGATTACAGCCTATGACCAACCAGCTCTTGGTGCAGTTTACAAGATTGTGGCGATCGAAGATGAGAATGGTAACATGCGCAATACCATCAAGCTGTCTAATAATGCGGAAAAAGTGTCTACGCCAGGTAAGAAGCAGGTGTGGCGCATTACCAGTCGTGAAAAAGGCAAGTCAGAAGGTGACTACATCACTTATGACGGTGTGGATGTGAGCGACATGACAGAAATCAAGATGTTCCATCCGACCTATACTTACATCAAGAAGACCGTTCGTAATTTTGACGCTGTTCCTCTATTGGTGGATATTTTCAAAGACGGGAAGTTGATCTACAAGCTGCCTAGTTTGACTGAGATTCAGGCTTATGCCCGTAAGGAATTTGACAAGTTGTGGGATGAGTACAAGCGTGTGCTGAATCCGCAGCATTATCCAGTGGATTTGGCGCGTGATGTATGGCAAGACAAGATGGACTTGATTGACAAGATGCGCAAGGAAGCCCTTGGTGAAGGAGAAGAAGAATGAGTTTGCAAGAAACGATTATCCAAGAACTGGGTGTCAAACCAGTGATTGATGCCCAAGAAGAAATCCGTCGTTCCATTGATTTCTTAAAGAGATACCTGAAAAAACACCTCTTCCTTAAAACTTTTGTGCTAGGAATTTCTGGAGGACAAGACTCAACCTTGGCAGGTCGCTTGGCCCAATTAGCCATGGAAGAACTGCGAGCAGAAACTGGAGATGACAGCTACAAATTTATCGCTGTCCGCCTGCCATACGGAGTGCAAGCTGATGAAGCAGATGCTCAAAAAGCCCTAGCCTTTATCCAGCCAGATGTCAGCTTGGTAGTTAATATAAAGGAATCTGCTGACGCCATGACAGCTGCAGTTGAAGCGACAGGAAGCCCTGTTTCAGACTTTAACAAAGGCAATATCAAGGCTCGTTGCCGTATGATTGCCCAATATGCCCTTGCTGGTGCCCATAGCGGAGCGGTCATTGGAACAGACCATGCTGCGGAAAATATCACAGGTTTCTTTACCAAGTTTGGTGACGGTGGTGCGGATATTCTCCCTCTTTACCGCCTCAATAAGCGTCAAGGAAAACAACTCTTGAAGGAACTTGGTGCAGACCCAGCCCTTTATGAAAAAATCCCAACAGCAGACCTAGAAGAAGACAAACCAGGTCTGGCTGATGAAGTCGCACTTGGAGTCACTTATGAAGAGATTGATGACTACCTGGAAGGCAAAATAATCAGCCCAGAAGCTCAAGCAAGAATTGAAAACTGGTGGCACAAAGGCCAACACAAACGCCACCTACCAATCACCGTATTTGATGACTTTTGGGAGTTCGATTTCGTTGTCTCACCCCCGCAACGATGACTAGGTTTGAAAAAGCTTGGTAAAGCGCATTTCAAACCAGACAGCGACTGCGTTAAGGAACTAGATGAAAAACTTGTTTTCTAGCTATTAATGAGTTTAGTTTTTTACCCTGAGCCTAGAAATGAGAAAGCGAAGAAGGTCCGGTAACTCGAAGAGTTCGATTTCGTCGTCTCACCCCCGCAACGATGACTAGCTTTGAAAAAGCTTGGTAAAGCGCATTTCAAACCAGACAGCGACTGCGTCAAGTAACTAGATGAAAAACTTGTTTTCTAGCTATTAATGAGTTTAGTTTTTTACCCTGAGTCTAGAAATAAGAAATCGAAGAAGGTCCAGTGGACCTTTTTAGCTTCTTGCCTTGAGATTCGAAAGCAAAACAAATTTCAATGGCGATTGGACAGAGAATCATTTATCAGAAAGCGAGGTAGCGTCATGAAAGCAATCGGTACGCAAACGTTACATACAGATCGTTTAATCTTGCGAAGATTTGTGGAGAGTGATGCGGAAGCCATGTTTCAAAATTGGGCTTTGTCTGATGAGAATCTAATCTACGTCACTTGGGATCCACATCCTGATGTCGAGGTCACTCGGAATTCGATTCGAAATTGGGTTGCTTCTTATACTAATCCCAACTATTACAAATGGGCGATTTGTCTCAAAGAAGACCCAGAACAAGTGATTGGAGATATCAGTATCGTTACAATAGATGAGAACGATTCTTCTTGTGAAATTGGGTATATTTTAGGAAAAAACTATTGGGGTCGTGACATGATGACGGAGGCTTTGAAAGCTGTCTTAGATTTCTGTTTTACTCAAGCAGGTTTTCAAAAGGTCGGAGCTCGATGTGCCAGTCTTAATCCAGCTTCAGGTCGTGTCATGGAGAAGGCTGGAATGTCCTATCTAAAAACTGTTGCAAATGGGGTGGAGAGAAAAGGCTATCTTGCGGATCTCATTTATTATCAGATAAGTAGGGAAGATTAGTGAATTTTCTTTTCTGATTTTATCGAAGTCAGACTGTGTCTGGCTTTTTTTGAAACATTTTTTACATAACCTGATTAAATTCCTATTTTTCCCTATCATTGTCCCTGTTTTTTCTGGAGTTTTGGGGCTATAATAGTCCTATCAAATCAAAGAATGGAGGAAGGCAATGGATAATATAATCTTTTTTATCAGTGTTTTTCTTGCTGGAATTCTTTCCTTCTTTTCTCCTTGTATTTTACCCTTGTTACCGGTCTATGCAGGGGTCTTGTTGGATGATAAAGATGGTGCTCAGGCTTCTAGTGGCAAATTTTCAATCTCAGTTGTCAGTTTATTGCGAACTCTGGCCTTTATAGCAGGTATTTCTTTTATCTTTATCTTACTGGGATATGGTGCTGGTTTTTTAGGAGACCTTTTGTATGCCTCTTGGTTTCAGTATGTTACGGGTGCGGTTATCATTCTCTTGGGCTTGCACCAGATGGAAGTCTTACATTTGAAGGGACTCTACAAGGAAAGAAGGCTACAATTAAAGAGACAGGGGCAAAAGGGTAAGGGCTATAGTCAGGCATTTTTACTGGGGTTGACCTTTAGTTTTGCTTGGACGCCTTGTGTAGGATCGGTTCTTGGTTCTGTTTTGGCCTTGGCGGCTTCAGGTGGCTCAGGTGCTTGGCAGGGAGCTGGTCTCATGTTGGTGTACACGTTAGGTTTGGCGTTACCATTCTTGGTTCTAGCCCTAGCCTCCAGCTATGTTTTGAAACATTTCCGAAAACTCCATCCTTATCTCGGAACTCTCAAAAAAGTGGGTGGTTTCCTCATTATCGTGATGGGAATCTTGGTGCTTTTGGGAAATGCTTCCATTTTGACTACATTATTTGAATAGAGAGGAAAAAGAAATGAAAAAATGGCAAACATGTCTCCTTGGAGTAGGCTCAATCTGTTGCTTGGCAGCTTGTTCAGCTAAAAACATGTCAGACGAGTCTACTATGAAGGAGCAAACAAAAACAGAACAAGTCAGTTCACAAACTGCGACCAAAGGTCAGGCGGTTGCTGATTTGAGCTGACAGGAGTAGATGGTAAGACTTATCGCTTGTCTGATTACAAGGGCAAGAAAGTCTATCTTAAATTCTGGGCTTCTTGGTGTTCCATCTGTCTAGCTAGTCTTCCAGATACCGATGAAATTGCTAAAGATGCTGGTGATGATTATGTGGTCTTGACAGTGGTCTCTCCTGGACACAAGGGGGAACAAGCAGAAGCAGACTTTAAGAATTGGTACAAGGGTTTGGATTATAAACATTTCCCAGTTCTAATTGACCCATCAGGAAAACTTTTGGAAAGTTATGGTGTCCGTTCTTACCCAACTCAAGCCTTTATAGACAAGGAAGGCAAGCTGGTCAAAACGCAACCAGGTTTTATGGATAAGGATATGATTTTAAAGACATTGAAAGAAATGGGGTAGAGAAAGGCCATGAATGATAAAGTAAAATTGTTTGTCTTGGCAGGGATTTTTTTCCTAGTCATAAGCGGTTTCTATTTTCTATTGATGCGAAATGCAGGGCAGACAGATAGCTCGCAAATTGAGAAGGCGGCAGTTAGCCAAGGAGGAAAAACAGTGAAAAAAACAGAAGTTAGTAAAGACGCAGACTTGCACGAAATTTATCTGGCTGGAGGATGTTTCTGGGGAGTGGAGGAATACTTCTCACGTGTGCCTGGAGTGACGGATGCCGTTTCAGGCTATGCAAATGGTAGAGGGGAGACAACCAAGTACGAATTGATTAATCAAACAGGTCATGCGGAAACTGTCCATGTCACTTATGATGCCAAGCAAATTTCTCTCAAGGAAATCCTGCTTCATTACTTCCGCATTATCAATCCAACTAGCAAAAATAGACAAGGGAATGATGTGGGAACCCAGTACCGTACTGGTGTTTATTACACAGATGACAAGGATTTAGAGGTAATCAACCAAGTTTTTGATGAGGTGGCTAAGAAATACGACCAACCTCTAGCAGTTGAAAAGGAGGCCTTGAAGAATTTTGTAGTGGCTGAGGATTACCACCAAGACTATCTCCAGAAAAATCCAAATGGCTACTGCCATATCAATGTCAATCAGGCGGCCTATCCTGTCATCGATGCCAGCAAATACCCGAAACCAAGTGATGAGGAATTGAAAAAGACCTTGTCACCTGAGGAGTATGCAGTCACCCAGAAAAATCAAACAGAACGAGCTTTTTCAAACCGCTACTGGGATAAATTTGAATCTGGTATCTATGTGGATGTGGCAACTGGAGAACCCCTCTTTTCATCAAAGGACAAGTTTGAGTCTGGTTGTGGTTGGCCTAGTTTCACCCAGCCCATCAGTCCAGATGTTGCAACTTACAAGGAAGATAAGTCTTACAATATGACACGCATGGAAGTGCGGAGCCGAGTTGGAGATTCTCACCTTGGCCATGTCTTTACGGACGGCCCACAGGACAAGGGGGGCTTACGCTACTGTATCAATAGTCTCTCTATCCGCTTTATTCCTAAAGACCAAATGGAAGAAAAAGGCTATGCTTATTTACTAGATTATGTTGATTAAGAGGGCTTTCCTAAGCAGTTAAAGGAGAATTTTGCTATACTGATACTAGTAAGTGACAAAGGAGAGAAGCATGACCTACACAATCTTAATCGTAGAAGATGAATATCTGGTAAGACAAGGCTTGACCAAGCTGGTCAATGTAGCAGCCTACGATATGGAAATCATCGGTCAAGCTGAAAATGGAAGACAGGCTTGGGAATTGATACAAAGCAGGTGCCAGATATCATTTTAACCGATATCAACATGCCTCAGCTAAATGGCATCCAGTTGGCCAGTCTGGTCCGAGAAACCTATCCTCAGGTGCATTTGGTCTTTTTAACAGGTTACGATGATTTTGATTATGCCTTGTCTGCTGTCAAACTAGGTGTGGATGACTATCTGCTCAAGCCCTTTTCTCGTCAGGATATTGAGGAAATGTTGGGGAAAATCAAGCAAAAGTTGGATAAGGAAGAAAAGGAAGAGCAGTTACAGGATTTACTAACTGATAAGTTTGAAGGAAATATGGCCCAGAAGATTCAGTCTCATCTGGCTGATAGCCAGTTTAGTTTAAAGTCTTTAGCCAATGACTTGGGTTTTAGCCCGACTTATCTGAGTTCTTTGATTAAAAAAGAGTTGGGCCTACCTTTTCAGGATTATCTGGTGAGAGAACGTGTCAAACAAGCCAAACTCTTGCTTTTAACTACAGATCTGAAGATTTATGAGATCGCAGAGAAGGTTGGTTTTGAAGATATGAACTATTTTACCCAACGTTTTAAACAGATTGCAGGTGTGACACCTCGCCAGTTTAAGAAGGGAGAAGGTCGATGAAACGTTCTTCTCTTCTAGTCAGAATGGTTATTTCCATCTTTCTAGTCTTTCTCATTCTCCTAGCTTTTGTTGGGACTTTTTACTATGAATCTAGTTCTTCAGCCATTGAGGCTACCATTGAAGGCAATAGTCAAACGACTATCAGTCAGACTAGCCACTTTATCCAATCTTATATCAAAAAATTAGAAACCACCTCGACTAGTTTGACTCAGCAGACGGATGTCCTAGCCTATGCTGAGAATCCCAGTCAAGACAAGGTCAGGGGAATCCGAAATCTGTTTTTGACTATCTTGAAGGCAGACCAGGACTTGAAAACTGTTGTGCTGGTGACCAAATCTGGTCAGGTCATTTCTACAGATGATAGTGTGCAGATGAAAACTTCTTCTGATATGATGGCTGAGGATTGGTACCAACAGGCCATTCATCAGGGAGCCATGCCCGTTTTGACTCCAGCTCGTAAATCAGTTATTTCTGTCACTCAAGAACTTGTTGATGCGAAGGGAGCTAATTTGGGTGTGCTTCGCTTGGATATTTCCTACGAAACTCTGGAAGCCTATCTCAACCAACTTCAGTTGGGTCAGCAGGGTTTTGCCTTTATCATCAATGAAAACCATGAATTTGTTTATCATCCTCAACACACAGTTTATAGTTCGTCTAGCGAAATGGAGGCCATGAAACCCTATATTGAGACAGGGCAGGGCTATACTCCAGATCACAAATCCTACGTTAGTCAGGAAAAGATTGCAGGAACTGATTGGACGGTGCTTGGCGTGTCTTCGCTGGAGAAGTTAGACCAGGTTCGAAGTCAACTTATGTGGACCTTGTTTGGAGCCAGTATCACTTCTCTTCTTGCCTGTCTCTGCTTGGTGTGGTTCAGTCTTAAACGCTGGATTGCTCCTCTGAATGACTTGAGAGAAACCATGCTGAAAATTGCTTCTGGTAATCAGAATCTTCGTGCCAAGGAAACTGGTGCCCATGAACTGAGAGAAGTAACTCGACAGTTCAATGCCATGTTGGATCAGATTGATCAGCTCATGGCAGCTATTCGCAGGCAGGAAGAAACGACCCGTCAGTATGAACTTCAAGCCTTGTCGAGCCAGATTAATCCGCATTTCCTCTATAATACCTTGGATACCATCATCTGGATGGCTGAATTCCAGGATAGTCAGCGCGTGGTTCAGGTGACCAAGTCCTTGGCGACCTATTTCCGCTTGGCGCTCAATCAAGGCAAGGACTTGATTTCCTTGTCCGACGAAATCAATCATGTCCGCCAGTATCTCTTTATCCAGAAACAACGTTATGGGGATAAGCTGGAATATGAGATTGAGGAAAATCCTGACTTTGATCATCTAGTCTTGCCCAAGCTGGTGTTGCAACCCCTTGTAGAGAATGCTCTTTACCATGGCATTAAGGAAAAGGAAGGTCAGGGTCATATTAAACTTTCTGTCCAGAAACAGGATTCAGGCTTGGTCATCTACATTGAGGATGATGGAGTTGGCTTCCAAGATGCTGGCGATAGTAGTCAAAGTCAACTCAAACGTGGGGGAGTTGGTCTTCAAAATGTTGATCAACGGCTCAAACTTCACTTTGGAGAACATTACCAGATGAAAATTGATTCTGCCCCCTCAAAAGGGACGACGGTTGAAATATACATAAATGGAATAGAAACTAGCTAACTCCCAGTCAATTCTGGGAGTTTTATGCGTAATTGAGAAAGCTTTCTAGGTTGTATATCTTGCTAAAACGTAGAAAAAACGATATGATAGATAGTGACAAAAGAGGTATCAAGTATGAAGGAAAAAGACATTCAAAGAGAAACAAGCCAGATTGTAAAAGATGTATTAGAAAAGGCCAATTTGAAGCAAGGATCTATCTTTGTTTTGGGCCTTTCTTCTAGTGAGGTGATAGGTGGTCAGATTGGCAAGGAATCCAGCCAAGAAATTGGCGAAATCATTGTGAAGACCATCCTAGATATCCTAGAGGAAAAAGGAATTCATCTAGCCGTTCAAGGCTGTGAACATGTCAATCGGGCTCTCGTTGTTGAACGTCAGGTTGCAGAGCAGTTTGGTCTGGAAATCGTTAGTGTCCTTCCTACCCTTCATGCAGGAGGTTCGGGTCAGTTGGCAGCCTTCAAGTTTATGAAGGATCCAGTTGAGGTTGAATTTATCAAGGCTCATGCTGGATTGGATATCGGAGACACTGCAATTGGCATGCATGTTAAGCATGTTCAGGTTCCGATTCGCCCTCTTTTGAGAGAGATTGGTCATGCCCATGTAACGGCGTTGGCTAGTCGTCCAAAATTAATTGGAGGTGCGCGTGCGCACTATCCGCAAGATTCTATTAGAAAGTCGTGAAAATGAGAAAAACAAAACAACAACTAGAAAAGATTACCAAATATTCGATTCGTAAACTAACTGTTGGGGTAGGTCCTGTAGCTATCGGGGCCTTCCTTTTTGGTGCTAGTCCCCTTTTAGTGGATAAGGTGCAAGCCAATGAAGTTGGCGGTGCTCATAGCGTTCATTACCGTTATTTGGCGGAGCAGGAATTGACCGAGTCTGAAAAAGCCCTGATTCACCATGAAGTTCCTACAGAATTTCAAGATGATGATATTCTTTATGTAGTTTATCGTAAGAAGGTAACTAACAGTCAACAACTTCCTTACACAGGAAGTAAGGAACTAGCTTGGGCAGGTCTTGGCTTGGGAACTGCTTCTCTAGCAGTCTTTTTGGTGTCCAAAAAAGGTCGCAAAGAGGTTCTAGGTGTTCTCTTGATTGGTTCTTTAGGAGCCAGCACCTTTGTACCTTATGGAACATTTGCGTTTGAAAATAAAGAATTGCTTTCTTATAACCAAACTATTTCGACCTCTACCCATGAAGGCTTGGCTGAAGGGATTATCCACATTGATGGCTATGAATACATTGGATACTTCAAGGAAGCAGAACTCCATCCATCAAGACCCGCTTCAGCTGAGAAGCCTCAGTTACCAGTAGAAAAGCAAATTCCAACAGGAATTGAAAAATCTGAAGTTGCTACAAAGGCTGAATCTCTAGTTCAACCAGAAGCACCAGCTTATACAAATGAGCTTATATCCAAAGGCACTCAAGAGGAAGGCAAAGAAGGTCAGGCTCTAACGCAACCAAGCTTACCAGAGGCTCCAATCGAAGCAAAAGGAACCCAAGAGGAAGGCAAAGCAGGCCAAGCCTTAACGCAACCGGCCTTGCCAGAAGCTCCAGTAGAGGCCAAAGGAACCCAAGAAGAAGGCAAAGCAGGTCAGGCTCTAACGCAACCAAACTTACCAGAGGCTCCAATCGAAGCAAAAGGAACCCAAGAGGAAGGCAAAACAGGCCAAGCTCTAACACAGCCAGAACTTCCAGAGGCTCCAGTTGAAACGAAAGGTACTCAAGAAGAAGGCAAAGCAGGTCACTCTTTAATCCAACCGGACTTACCAGAAGCTCCAGTAGAGGCCAAAGGTACTCAAGAAACAGGCAAGGAAGGTCAGTCCTTAACGCAACCAGAATTGTCAGAAGCTAGGGTAGAGGCCAAAGGCACTCAAGAGGAAGGCAAGGAAGGCCAATCCTTAACGCAACCAGAATTGCCAGAAGCTCCAGTAGAGAGCAAAGGAACCCAAGAGGCAGGTAAGGAAGGCCAATCCTTAACGCAACCAGAATTGCCAGAAGCTATAGTCGCAGTTAAAGGAACCCAAGAGGTAGGTAAGGAAGGTCAATCTTTAACCCAACCTGCATTACCAGAAGCTACGGTAGAGGTCAAAGGTACACAAGAGGAAGGCAAAGCAGGCCAGTCCTTAACCCAACCCGAATTACCAGAGGCTACAGTAGAGTCTAAAGGAACTCAAGAGGCAGGCAAGGAAGGTCAGTCCTTAACGCAACCAGAATTGCCAGAAGCTACGGTAGAGGCCAAAGGCACTCAAGAGGAAGGCAAGGAAGGCCACTCCTTAACGCAACCAACCTTGCCAGAAGCTACAGTCGCAGTTAAAGGAACCCAAGAGGCAGGTAAGGAAGGTCAATCTTTAACCCAACCTGAATTACCAGAAGCTACGGTAGAGGTCAAAGGTACACAAGAGGAAGGCAAAGCAGGCCAGTCCTTAACCCAACCCGAATTACCAGAGGCTACAGTAGAGTCTAAAGGAACTCAAGAGGCAGGTAAAGAAGGACAAGCTCTTGTACAAGAACAGTTACCTGAGTATAAAGTAACTGAGGGAACCCTTGTTGAAACATCAACTACAGACTTAGACTACAAAACTGAAACGATTGAGGATCCAACCAAGTATACGGACGAAGAAACTGTCGTAAGAAATGGTGAAAAAGGAAGTCAAGTTACTAAAACAACTTATAAAACAATAGAAGGTGTTAAAACTGATCAAGTTCTTTCAACTAGCACAGAAGTGACCAAGGAGCCTGTAAATCAACAGGTAAGCCGTGGTACAAAACCAATTGAAGGAACTCTTGTAGAGGATAGCCTTGAAAAGATTCCATTTAAAGAAACGATTGAAGAAGATGCTCAACTGAAAAAAGGTTTAGAAGTTGTAGCTCAAGAAGGGAAAGAAGGTCAGAAAAAAATCACCAAGACCTTTAATACCATCAAAGGAGTTAAAACAGAGGACGCTCCAAAAGTAACAGAGGAAATCCTTGAGGAACCTCAAGACAAAATTTTGAAACGTGGTACCAAGAGCTTTGAAAAACCAGTATTGACCATCACAGCAGTTGAACCTAAGGATTTGAAACGTACTTCAGATGTTAAATACAGTTTAGAAAATCCAAGCAAGGCAGCCATTAAATCTATCACCCTAACTCTGAAAAAAGGTGATGAGATTGTGAAAACATTGAGTGTTTCACCTGACAACTTGACAGCTAGCCTGACAGATCTGCAATACTACAAAGATTATAAGATTGAAACTAAGATGGTTTATGACCGTGGTGAGGGAGATGAGGAAGAAGTTCTGAAGGAAGAACCGCTAAGAATTGATCTCAAAAAAGTTGAAATCAAAAACATTAAAGAAACAAGCTTGATGAGTGTGGACGCTGACGGTAATGAAACAGATACTAGTTTGCTGACAGACAAACCAGCTGATGTTGCTCCGCTTTATCTACGAGTGACCACTCACGATAACAAAGTTACAAGACTCGCTGTTGACAAGATTGAAGAAGTAGAAAAAGACGGAAAAACTTTATATAAAGTTACTGCCAAAGCACCAGACTTAGTTCAACGTAATGCTGATAACACACTTAGCGAAGAGTATGTTCATTACTTTGAAAAACAAAAAGCCAAAGAAGGTAATGTTTACTACAACTTCAACGAGCTTGTAAAAGATATGAAAGCTAACCCTAGCGGTGAGTTTAAACTTGGTGCAGATCTAAATGCAGCCAATGTACCAACTCCAAATAAAGAGTATGTTCCTGGTACATTTAAAGGTAAGTTATCAAGTGTTGACGGTCAACGTTATTCAATCCACAATATGTCTCGTCAATTATTTGGTGGTATTGAAGGTGGTTCTGTTAAAGATGTTAATTTAGCTAATGTTGATATCAACATGCCTTGGATTGATAACATTTCTGCTCTTGCTAGAACTGTTAAGAATGCTACTGTTGAGAATATTAAAGTAACAGGCAGTATTCTCGGTAGAGATGGAATTGCTGGTATTATTAATAAAGGAGATACGGGAGCTCAATTAACAAATGTTGCATTCATCGGTAATCTTACTGGTGTTGGTAACAGAGGTTGGGATTTCGGTGGTATTGCCGGAGAACTTTGGAAAGGTAATATAGATAAAGCTTATGTAGATGCTAATATGATAGCTAATAAAGCGCGTATCGGTGGTCTTGTTGCTAGAACGGATAACAGTGGTGACCCTAACGGAATCGGTAAATACGGGGCTGTCCGTAATGCTGTTACAAAAGGAACTATTAAAGTAAAAGATCCTGTTGAAACAGGTGGATTCATCAGTAAAAACTGGGCATGGGGTAAAGTTGCTGACTCTGTATCTATGATGAAAGTTGAAAATAGTGAAGTGTTCTATGGATCTAAAGATATTGACGAAGATGGTGGATATTTCTCAAATAACGCATTAGAACGTAACTTCATCGTGAAAGATGTAAGTACAGGTAAGCGTTCATTTAAATTCTCTGTTTCTAACCGAATTAAAGAAGTTTCTCAAGAAGAAGCTGACCAGAAAATTGCAACTTTAGGAATTACAGCTAATGATTATGTTATCAATCCTCTTGTTTCAGACACACTAAATAATGTAAAACCAAAATCTGACACTTACAAAGATACTCAAGACTACGATGCATCTCGTGAGCTTGCTTACCGTAACATCGAAAAACTTCAACCATTCTATAACAAAGAATGGATCGTCAACCAAGGGAACAAGCTTGCAGCTAATAGTCCATTAATGACTAAAGAAGTCTTGTCTGTTACGGCGATGAAAGGCAATGCCTTTGTCACAGACCTTACAGATGCGGACCATATTTTTGTCCACTACGCAGATAAGACAAAAGACATCTTTACAATTTCACCGAAAGAATCTAAAGTTAAACAAGTGAAAGAATACAGTGTCGCTGAGCTTGGTGAAGTTGTTTATACACCAAATATGGTGGTTAAAGATCGTGCAGATTTAATCAGCGCTATCGAAAGCAAGTTAAGTCCAGTTGAACTGCAATCTGACCCGATTTACCAACATTTGGGCAGAACTGGTGGCAACAAAGTCAATGCAATTAAGGATTTGTACTTAGAAGAAAGCTTCAAGTATGTTAAAGATAATCTGACTCAATTTGTTACGAAGTTAGTGGAAAATGAAGATCACCAACTTAACACAGATGAAGCTGCTAAACGTGCTTTGATTAAGAAAATTGATGACAATAAGGCTGCAGTTCTTCTTGGTTTGTCTTACCTCAACCGTTACTACGGTGTTAAATTCGATGACTTTAATATTAAAGAGTTAATGTTATTCAAACCGGACTTCTATGGTAAGAATGTTAGTGTGTTAGACTTCTTGATTAAAGTTGGTTCTAAAGAAAGTAACATTAAAGGTGATAGAACTTTAGAAGCTTATCGCGAAACTATCGGTGGAACTATTGGTATAGGTGAGTTAAACAGTTTCTTAGACTATAACATGCGTCTATTCACAAGTGATACTGACTTAAACGATTGGTTCATAAAAGCTACTAAAGATAATGTATATATCGTTGAACCAAAAACAACAACTCCAGAGTTTGCTGATAAGAAACACAGAGCCTACGAGGGGTTAAACAATGACATGCATGGTAAGATGATTCTGCCACTTCTGAACTTAAAAGATGCTCATATGATTTTAATCTCAACATACAATACACTAGCATACAGTTCATTTGAGAAGTACGGTAAAAATACCGAAGCAGAACGTGAGGCATTCAAACCTGAAATCGATAAAGTTGCTAAAGCTCAACAAAATTACCTAGATTTCTGGTCTCGTCTATCATTAGATAAAGTTCGTAACCAGCTATTGAAGAGCAATAACATGGTGCCAACACCAGTACTTGATAACCAAACTACAAAGAAGGCACTGATAAATACGGTTACACTAATAGCGGTAAAGATGTTGCTCCAGTTCGTGAATTGTACGGACCAACAGGTCGTTATCATGCAACTGACTGGCGTATGGGAGCAGTAGCTCGTATCTACGGTAATCCTTATAAGGATGATTCAGTCTTCTTCATGGTTACCAATATGATTAGTGACTTTGGTATCTCTGCATTTACTCACGAAACGACTCACGTAAACGACCGTATGGTTTACTTAGGTGGTTCTAGACACCGTGAAGGTACTGACCTAGAATCATTTGCACAAGGTATGTTACAATCACCTGCTGAAACAAGTCCAAACGGTGACTTCAAAGCACTTGGATTAAACATGGCATATGAACGTCCAAATGACGGAAACCAATGGTATAACACTAATCCAAACGATCTGACATCTCGTGAAGAAATCGATCACTACATGAAAGGTTTCAATGATACGCTCATGCTTCTTGATTATCTTGAAGGTGAAGCCGTTCTTGATAAACAGGATAAAGCCTTAAATAGTGCTTGGTTCAAGAAAGTAGATAAGAAACTTCGTGGAGCTAATACGAAGAACCAATATGACGAGGTTCGTGATCTGAATGCAGAAGAAAAAGAATATAATTTAACATCTGTTAATGACTTAGTAGAGAAAAACTTCATGACTAAACACGGTCCTGGTAATGGTCAGTATGACCCAACTGGATTCGGTTCTGCTTATGTAACTGTACCAATTACCGCTGGTATCTATGGTGGTAACACAAGTGAAGGTGCTCCGGGATCTATGTCATTCAAACATAACACATTCAGAATGTGGGGTTACTTTGGATATGAAAAAGGATTCTTAAACTACGCTTCTAACATGCTGAAAAATGAGTCTAAACAAGCAGGTCATGCTACTCTAGGAGATGACTTCATCATTAAGAAAGTTTCTGATGGTAAATTTAGTAGTCTAGAAGATTGGAAGAAAGAATACTTTAAAGAAGTTGTTGATAAAGCGAAAGCAGGATTTAACCCTGTTACAATTGACGGTACTACATACAGTAGTTACGAAGACTTGAAGAATGCATTTGCTGCTGCCGTTGATAAAGATAAAGCTACTCTTAAAAATGGATCAGTTAAATTTGATAATACTGTATCACTTAAAGAGAAAATCTTCAAGAAACTTCTTCAACAAACAAACAGCTTTAAAACTTCAATCTTTAAATAATCGAAATCTCTCATCTGCTTTGCGGATGAGGGTTTTCTTATTTTGTGCTATACTTAAGGTATGCATAGAAAAACAGTGATTGATTTTAGGGCTTTGGGGGAGAGATACACCTTTACCCAGCCTATCAAAGAGTTAAAAACCAGAGATTTAACAGAAGTAACAGCCTTATTGGCGCAAGTGGAAATCTACCAAGAGCAGGGCTACTATGTGGTGGGCTATGTCAGCTACGAGGCTGCACCTGCTTTTGAGGAGAAATTAGCAGTTCACAAGGCTCCCCTACTGGGAGAGTACCTGATTTACTTTACTGTTCATGATAGCGTAGAAACTTCCCCTATTCCTCTGACTTATGATGAGGTTGATTTGCCTTCAAATTGGCAGGAAGTAACGTCTGCAGCAGACTATGAAAAGGCTATTACTCAGATTCACCATCATTTACGCCAGGGAGACACCTATCAGGTCAACTACACCGTCCAACTCAAGCAGGAGTTGTCTGCCAATCCTTTTGCCATCTACAATCGTATGGTGGTAGAGCAGGAGGCGGGCTACAATGCGTATGTTGAACATGACGAGATGGCAGTGATATCCATGAGTCCAGAGCTCTTTTTTTTGAGCAAAATGACCGCGAATTGACAACGCGACCAATGAAGGGAACGACTCAGCGTGGGGTAACTGACCAAGAAGATCTTGAACAGGCCAGTTGGTTGGAACAGGACCCTAAAAATCGCTCTGAGAATATGATGATTGTGGACCTCTTACGCAATGATATGAACCGTATTTCTGAGGTGGGGAGCGAGCACGTGGAGCGTTTGTGTCAAGTGGAGCAGTATTCCACTGTTTGGCAGATGACTTCGACTATAAAGAGTCAGTTGCGAGAGGATGTGGACCTTGTTGAAATCTTCCGCTCACTCTTTCCTTGTGGTTCCATAACGGGCGCTCCAAAAATTGCGACTATGGAAATCATTAAGGACTTGGAGCCACAACCGCGCGGAGTCTACTGTGGAACGATTGGTCTCTTGCTTCCAAATGGGCGACGGATTTTCAATGTAGCCATTCGGACCATTCAACTGCATCAAGGGAAAGCCATCTATGGAGTAGGTGGCGGTATTACATGGGATAGCACTTGGGAATCTGAATACCGAGAGGTTCATCAAAAGGCGGCAGTTCTTTATCGTAAACAAGCTCGTTTCCAACTGATTACTACAGGGAAAATCAGTCAGAGGAGCTTACTGTTTGAAGATCAACATTTGGAAAGACTGAGAAAAGCTAGTCGATATTTTGCCTTTCCTTTTGACCCAGAAATTTGAGACAAAAGATTGAAGCAGAGTGTCAGACTTGTGATGCTAATCAAGATTATCGCTTGCGAATTAGCCTTAGCAAATCTGGAGAGATAGAAGTCGATCGTCAAGTATTAACACCCCTTAGTACAAGCTTTTGTCAGGCCCAACTCTGCCTTCAGGAAGCCAATTTGCAACAAGCCTTTACCTATTTCAAAACGACTCACCGACCGCATTTGAGCCTAGGGGAGCAAGAAATTATTTACCATAATAAGTCTGGAGAACTTCTTGAAACCTCTATCGGAAATTTGGTTTTGAAAATTGCTGGGAAACTCTACACACCGCCTATCAGACTTGGTATCTTGCCAGGAATTTATCGCCAGTATTTACTAGAAACAGGACAGATAGAAGAGAAAGTCTTGACCTTGGCAGATTTAGTCCAAGCAGAAGCTATTTATGGCTGTAATGCAGTGAGAGGCTTGTATGAGTTGTCAGTAAGGGAGAACTAAATGAAATTAATATTTTTACATGGCTTAGGGCAGTCAGCAGAGTCTTGGAAAGAAGTTCGGAATCAAACGAAGGATAGGCTTACAAAGACTCTTGAATTGCTGAAATAAGTTTGATAAAATAATATTGAAATCGATAACATTCCTATAGGAGAAAGTAATGAACAAACGTCTATTTTTTAAAATGAGTTTGGCGACGTTGTCAGTTTTAGCCTTGTTTTCACAACCAGTTTTAGCAGAAGAAAACCTCCATTTTTCTAGCTGTAAGGAAGCTTGGGCTAATGGCTATTCAGATCTTCATGAGGGAGAGTCTGGTTATTCTGCCAAGTTAGACCGCGATCATGATGGTGTGGCTTGCGAATTGAAAAATGCTCCTGAGGGGGCTTTCAAACCTAGGAAATCGACTGAGGTAAAAACAAACTCTAGCTCAGCAATCACAAGTGGATGGGTTCAAAAGGATGGAGTTTGGTACTATCATGATGACAAGGGAAATCCTGTAACTAATACTTGGAAGGGAAGTTATTACCTTAAATCAAATGGTAAGATGGCTCAGAACGAGTGGGTTTATGATGATTCGTATCAAGCTTGGTATTATTTGAAATCAGATGGTTCATATGCTCGCAATGCATGGCAAGGAAACTACTATTTGAAATCAGATGGTAAAATGGCTAAAAATGAGCGAGTTGATGGAGGCCGCTACTATGTAGATGCTTCAGGTCTATGGAAACCATAAGTAAGGATAAAATCTAGAAAGTTAATGCAAACCTTTGCATAAATGAGTGGATTTTGTTATACTAGTACTGTAAGCATTTTCAATTAATTCATAATGAAAAAGGAGAATATGATGAGTCAAAAGATTATTGGGATTGACCTTGGTGGAACTTCTATCAAATTTGCAATCTTAACAACAGCAGGAGAAATCCAAGAAATGGTCTATCAAGACTAACATTTTGGATGAGGGAAGTCATATCGTAGATGATATGATTGAGTCTATTCAACACCGTTTGGACTTGCTTGGATTGGTGGCAGCAGATTTCCAAGGTATTGGAATGGGGTCACCAGGTGTGGTTGACCGTGAAAAAGGAACAGTTATTGGTGCCTACAACTTGAACTGGAAAACCCTTCAACCAATCAAAGAAAAAATTGAAAAAGCCTTGGGCATTCCATTTTTCATCGATAATGATGCCAACGTTGCTGCTCTTGGTGAGCGCTGGATGGGGGCTGGTGACAACCAACCAGACGTTGTCTTTATGACACTTGGGACTGGTGTTGGTGGCGGTATCGTTGCTGAAGGCAAATTGCTTCACGGTGTTGCTGGTGCAGCAGGTGAGCTTGGCCACATCACTGTTGACTTTGACCAACCAATCGCATGTACTTGCGGTAAGAAAGGTTGCCTTGAGACAGTTGCTTCAGCAACAGGTATTGTCAACTTGACTCGTCGCTATGCCGATGAATACGAAGGCGATGCAGCCTTGAAACGCTTGATTGATAACGGAGAAGAAGTAACTGCTAAGACTGTCTTTGACCTTGCAAAAGAAGGAGACGACCTTGCTTTGATTGTTTACCGTAACTTCTCACGTTACTTGGGAATCGCTTGTGCTAACATTGGTTCAATCCTAAACCCATCAACAATCGTTATCGGTGGTGGTGTGTCAGCTGCAGGAGAATTTCTTCTACAAGGTGTTCAAAAAGTCTACGACGAAAATACCTTCCCACAAGTACGCACATCTACTAAATTGGCTCTTGCAACTCTAGGAAATGACGCTGGAGTTATCGGAGCAGCATCACTTGTATTGCAATAAAATAAAAAAGGAGAAAATTGCTTTCCAGAAGCGAGTGATTTTCCTCCTTTCTTTTTTTATGCTATACTAGTTAGGACAATAAATGAGGTGAGAGAGAATGACAAAAGCAGATACGATTTAAAGAGAATATTGAACGAATCCTCAAAGACGGTGTCTTTTCTGAGCAGGCCCGCCCCAAGTACAAGGATGGGACAGTTGCCAACTCCAAGTACGTAACCGGTGCCTTTGCCGAGTATGACTTGGCTAAGGGAGACTTTCCCATTACAACTTTGCGGCCAATCGCCATTAAATCCGCCATCAAAGAACTTCTCTGGATCTACCAAGACCAGTCTAATAGCCTAGAAGTTCTCAATGACAAGTACAATGTTCACTATTGGAATGACTGGGAAGTGGGAGATACAGGAACTATTGGTGAGCGTTACGGGGCGGTCGTTAAGAAACACGATATCATCAATAAGCTTCTCAAGCAGTTGGAAGCCAATCCTTGGAATCGTCGCAATATCATTTCGCTCTGGGATTACCAAGCTTTCGAAGAAACAGAAGGACTACTCCCATGCGCCTTTCAGACCATGTTTGATGTCCGCCGTGTAGATGGGGAAATCTATCTGGATGCGACCTTGACCCAGCGTTCTAACGATATGCTAGTGGCCCACCACATCAATGCTATGCAGTATGTGGCTCTTCAAATGATGATTGCCAAGCATTTTGGCTGGAAGGTTGGGAAGTTCTTCTACTTCATCAATAACCTCCATATCTATGACAATCAATTTGAACAAGCAGAGGAATTGCTTCGTCGGGAGCCGTCAAACTGCCAACCACGTTTGGTTTTAAATGTTCCTGATGGGACTAGTTTCTTTGATATCAAATCAGAAGATTTTGAGTTGGTGGATTATGACCCTGTCAAGCCGCAGTTGAAGTTTGACCTAGCTATTTAAAAGAATAGAAAAAAGAAGTTGAGAAATAAATCCCAACTTCTTTTGTTTCTTAACGTGATACGCGACGGCGAGCTGCTTTTTTACGGTTTTCTTCGATGAAAGCTGCTTTTTGCTCTTCTGGTTCAATCACTTTCTTTTTAAATGCGTATACTGCACCTGCAAGTGCAGCGACAGTTCCTGCGACACCTGTTACAAGACCTTTAGCGAATCCTTTAGCCATGAGTCTTCCTCCTTTATCTTCTTAATCAGCCAGCCTCTTCAAGAGGTCACATTTTTCTGACTGACCTTTTTGTGTTATAATAATAGTAACGAAAAAATGGGAATTTTTCAAGGAAAAAAGATGAAAACAAAAATAATTGTGATTGTTGGACCGACTGCTGTTGGAAAAACAGCTCTAGCCATTGAAGTTGCTAAGCATTTTAATGGTGAAGTAGTTAGTGGAGATAGCCAACAAGTCTATCGAGGACTGGATATTGGGACAGCCAAGGCAAGTCCGGAGGAGCAGGCAACTGTCCCTCATCATTTGATTGATGTGAGAGAAGTAACCGAGTCTTACTCGGCTTTTGATTTTGTTTCAGAAGCTAAGATGGCTATTGAGGATATTCACAGTCGTGGTAAGCTAGCCATTATTGCTGGTGGAACTGGGCTTTATATCCAGAGCTTGCTAGAAGGTTACCACCTAGGTGGGGAGACTCCCCATGAGGAGATTTGGCCTATCGGACTAGTTTGGAGCCTTATACAGATGAGGAATTAGCTCATCTTGTGGAGCAAGCAGGCCTTGAAATTCCCCAGTTTAATCGTCGTCGTGCTATGCGTGCCTTGGGAAATTGCTCATTTTGGTCAGGATTTGGAAAATCAAGAGACCTTGTATGAACCTCTGATCATCTGCTTGGATGATGATCGTAGTCAGCTTTATGAACGTATCAACCATCGAGTTGATTTGATGTTTGAGGCTGGTCTTTTGGATGAAGCTAAGTGGCTTTTTGACCATTACCCTGAAGTTCAGTCTGCTAAAGGCATTGGCTACAAGGAACTCTTTCCTTATTTTCGAGGAGAGCAGTCCTTGGAAGAAGCTCGTGAGAGTCTCAAACAGGCGACCCGTCGTTTTGCCAAGCGCCAGCTAACCTGGTTCCGTAATCGCATGCAGGTCACTTTTTATCAGATAGGAGAATCTGGTGTACAAGACCGTATTTTAAACCAGATTGAGGAGTTTTTAAATGATTGAAACGGAGAAAAAAGAGGAACGCGTCCTTCTCATCGGTGTGGAATTACAGGGCATGGACAATTTTGATCTCTCTATGGAAGAATTGGCTAGTTTAGCGAAAACGGCAGGGGCAGTCGTTGTAGATAGCTACAGACAAAAACGTGAAAAGTATGACTCCAAGACCTTTGTTGGCTCTGGTAAGTTGGAAGAAATTGCTCAAATGGTAGACGCAGAAGAAATCACGACAGTCATCGTCAATAACCGTCTGACTCCTCGTCAAAATGTCAATCTAGAGGAAGTCTTAGGTGTCAAGGTTATTGACCGAATGCAGTTGATTTTGGATATCTTTGCTATGAGAGCTCGAAGCCATGAAGGGAAGCTCCAAGTCCACCTAGCCCAGCTAAAATATCTCTTGCCTCGCTTGGTTGGTCAGGGAATTATGCTCAGCCGTCAGGCAGGGGGAATTGGTTCCCGTGGACCTGGTGAAAGCCAGCTGGAACTGAACCGTCGTAGCGTTCGCAATCAAATCACGGATATCGAGCGCCATCTCAAGGTGGTTGAGAAAAAAATCGGGCGACTGTCAGAGAAAAAAACGTTTGGAGTCAAGCACCTTTAAGATTGGTTTGATTGGTTATACCAATGCTGGGAAATCAACTATCATGAACACTTTGACCAGTAAGACCCAGTATGAGGCTGACGAGCTCTTTGCGACTCTGGACGCGACGACTAAGAGTATCCATCTGGGGGGCAATATCCAAGTAACTTTGACAGATACCGTGGGCTTTATTCAAGATTTGCCGACAGAGTTGGTGTCTAGTTTCAAATCAACCTTGGAAGAAAGCAAGAATGTGGACCTTCTGGTTCATGTCATTGATGCCAGCAATCCTTACCACGAGGAACATGAGAAAACAGTTCTTTCCATCATGAAAGACTTGGACATGGAGGATATTCCTCGCCTGACCCTGTATAATAAAGCGGATTTGGTCGAAGATTTTACGCCGACCCAAACTCCTTATGCCCTCATTTCTGCCAAGTCTGAGGATAGTCGTGAGAATTTGCAGTCTTTGTTTTTAGAGAAAATTAAGGAGATTTTTGAGAGATTTACCCTACGCGTGCCTTTTTCAAAATCCTACAAGATTCATGTTTTGGAAAGTGTAGCGATTCTTGAAGAACGCGATTATCAGGATGACGGTGAAGTCGTTACAGGCTACATTTCTGAGAAAAATAAATGGAGGTTAGAAGAATTTTATGACTGATATTAAAACTTTAGCTCTAAAGTATGGGGGTTATACAAGTCTGGATAAGGTCTATCTGGATCAGCTCCTAGCTGGTAAAACAGAGCAGGAGCAGTTGGCACTAATCACTCCTCCACCTAGCGTGGTCAATGCTTACTTTGCAGAACTCTACCAGAAAAAGAGTCCTCAAGCTGCGACGGATTATTTTGCAGAAGTCAGTCAGGAGCTAAATCTCTACAATGCTGAACCAAGTTTCGCCTTAGAAAACAAGCCCTTTGTTCGGCTTAATCTGTCTGGTAAATCCTTTGGTTTCTGCTATGAGAGTGAGGGTCTTGGTCGGATTTTTTCTGAAAATGAGGAAGTAATCTCGGATGACTTGCTTTTTGAAATTGCGCAAATTTTCCCCCATCAACTAGTCTTTGAAGAGTCTGGAAAGATTTACATGAAGGCTGTTGGGGACGAGGAAGTTGTTAGCGTGGAAAGTCTCACAGCTTTGACTGATTTGGAAAGTTTGGCTGACGGTCGTAAGCGTCTCAAAGGCTACAGCCAAGAGGATTTACTGCAAGAAGCTAGAGCTTTTTCTGGCAAGCGCTATTTCCGATCGGAAAACCGCACAGCCATGTTATATTTTGATTAATTAGAAAGTATCGAATGGATATTCAATTTTTAGGAACGGGGGCAGGTCAGCCCTCTAAAGCCCGCAACGTTTCCAGTCTCGCCCTGAAACTCTTGGACGAGATTAACGAAGTTTGGCTCTTTGACTGTGGAGAAGGTACGCAAAATCGTATTCTTGAAACCACAATTCGACCACGTAAGGTCAGCAAAATCTTTATCACCCACCTGCATGGAGACCACATTTTTGGCTTGCCAGGTTTCCTTTCTAGTCGTGCCTTTCAGGCCAATGAAGAGCAGACAGATTTGGACATCTACGGACCTCAAGGGATCAAATCTTTTGTATTGACCAGTCTACGAGTGTCAGGTTCACGCCTGCCCTATAAGATTCATTTCCATGAATTTGACCAAGATTCTCTAGGGAAAATTCTTGAAACAGATAAATTCACGGTGTATGCGGAAGAGTTGGACCACACTATTTTCTGCGTTGGCTATCGTGTCATGCAAAAGGACTTGGAAGGAACGCTAGATGCTGAAAAACTCAAGGCTGCTGGTGTCCCATTTGGCCCACTTTTTGGGAAAATCAAGAACGGCCAGGATGTTGTTTTGGAAGACGGAACTGAAATCAAGGCAGCAGACTATATCTCAGCGCCACGTCCAGGTAAGATTATTACCATTCTGGGTGACACCCGCAAAGCCAGTGCCAGTGTGCGTCTAGCTGTCAATGCCGATGTCCTTGTCCATGAATCGACTTATGGCAAGGGTGACGAAAAAATTGCTCGTAATCATGGCCACTCAACCAACATGCAGGCAGCGCAGGTTGCAGTAGAAGCAGGTGCCAAACGCCTCTTGCTCAACCATATCAGTGCCCGTTTTCTCTCAAAAGATATCAGCAAGCTCAAGAAAGACGCTGCTAGTATTTTTGAAAATGTCCATGTGGTCAAGGATTTGGAAGAAGTGGAAATCTAGCAGTCACAGAAAGGATAAGTATGCCTACTATTCTCATTACCGGAGCTAGCGGTGGCCTAGCTCAAGAAATGGTCAAACTCTTGCAAAATGACCAACTCATCTTGCTTGGTAGAAATAAGGAAAAATTAGCCCAACTCTACAGAAATCATCCACAAGCAGAATTGATTGAAATCGATATTACCGATGACTCAGCTTTAGAAACTCTGGTAGCAGACCTCTATCTCCGCTATGGCAAGATTGATGTCTTGATAAACAACGCTGGTTACGGGATTTTTGAAGAATTTGACCAGATTTCCGACCAAGATATTCACCAGATGTTTGAGGTCAATACCTTTGCCCTGATGAATCTATCTCGTCGCCTTGCGGCCCGTATGAAGGACAGTCGAAAAGGTCATATTATCAATATTGTTAGCATGGCAGGTTTGATTGCTACTGGCAAGTCTAGTCTCTACTCAGCGACCAAATTTGCGGCCATTGGTTTTTCAAATGCTCTGCGCCTGGAACTTATGTCCTATGGTGTTTATGTAACGACGGTCAATCCAGGACCAATCCGTACAGGATTTTTTGACCAGGCTGACCCAGATGGCACCTATCTCAAATCGGTTGAACGTTTCCTGCTAGAACCAGATGAAGTGGCTAAAAAGATTGTCAAGATTATAGGAAAAAATAAACGAGAACTCAATCTCCCTGTCTTGTTGAACTTGGCCCACAAATTTTATACCCTCTTTCCCAAGCTAGCTGATAAGTTGGCAGGGGGAATCTTTAATTATAAATAAAAAGAACCAATGTGTAGGTTATTGCTAGCCTACATATTGGTTCTTATCCTTTCTCAACTATCAAACTGGACTTCTTCTAGTAGATAGTCAATAAAGCGTTCGCCCATCTTAGACAGACTGGTTTTTTCATGCTGGATATAGACTAGCTCAATGGGATCATCAATATCCAGTGGGATAGAAACGATATTGTCTCCGTTGAGGTTACTGTTCAAAATTCCTGTCGCAATGGTATAACCATCCAGACCAATCAAGAGATTAAAGAGGGTAGCACGGTCACTGACCACGATGGATTTCTTGTGGTGCTCTTGAGAAAGAATCTCTTCTGAAAAGTAGAAGGAGTTGTGTGTCCCTTGGTCATAACTTAGATAAGGGAAGTTTTCCAAATCAGATAGTTTGACCTTATCTTTTTTTGCCAGAGGATTGGTCTTGCTGACAAAGATATGCGGTTGCGCTGTGAAGAGATGGTGAGCCAGTAGGTGATTGTCATCCAGCATTTTGGTTAAAACATCACGGTTGTAGCTGTTCAAAAATAGGACACCGACCTCACTACGGAAGTTCTTGACGTCGTCGATAATTTCCCAAGTACGAGTTTCACGAAGGAAGAGCTCGTATTTTTCCATATCGCTTTTCTTGAGCAGAGAGACAAAAGCGTTGACCACAAAGGCATAGTGCTGGGATGAAACGCTAAAAAGTTCACGGTGGGCGACAGGATTTTTATAACGTTCCTCCAGAAGCTGAGTTTGCTCGACAACCTGACGGGCATAAGAGAGGAACTCCATCCCATCACGGGTCAAGGTAATGCCCTTGGGATTGCGAATAAAGATCTCAATGCCCATTTCATTTTCCAAATCTCTAACTGCATTGGAAAGACTTGGTTGGGTGATAAAGAGTTGCTTGGCTGCCTCATTCATGGAGCCAGTTTCGACGATTTTGATAATATAATGTAATTGTTGAATTCTCATGTTTTTATTGTACCACACTTGCGTCAGAATCGCCAAAGAAGATAGGAAAATCAGGAGCATTGTGTGGGTCTCTTCTTGAAAAAAACACAAAATTTTGCTAGAATGAGTCTTATGAAAACATTCTATGATGTGCAGCAATTCCTTAAACGATTTGGTATTATTGTTTACATGGGAAAAACGCTTATATGATATTGAACTGATGAAGTTGGAACTCTCTCGGATTTACGATGCAGGGTTGATGGACAAATTAGACTATCTAGAAGCAGAAGCGGTTCTTCGCAGAGAGTACAAGGTAGAATTGGATTATATTGAGAAAAAAATGGAGAAAAAGAACTAATGGTTATTTGGATTTTGTGGGCACTTATACTAGCAATGTTGGCGTGGATGGGCTTTAACTATCTTCGTATTCGTCGTGCGGCTAAAATTGTGGACAATGAGGAGTTTGAAGCCTTGATTCGTACGGGTCAATTAATTGATTTGCGCGACCCAGCAGAATTCCACAGAAAAACATATCCTTGGGGCCCGCAATATTCCTTCAAGTCAGTTGAAAAACTAGTCTTGCAGCCCTTCGTAAAGATAAACCTGTCCTTCTTTACGAAAACCAACGTGCGCAACGTGTCACAAATGCGGCCCTTTACTTGAAAAAAACAAGGTTTTACTGAGATTTATATCCTTTCTTATGGTTTGGATTCTTGGAAAGGGAAAGTTAAAGTTGAGAAATAAGAAAATGAGCTTGGATATTTCCGAGCTCATTTTTTTTAACCACTTTTTCTGATAAAGTCACGAACGCTTGTTAACTCTTCTGAGTTGAGGGGGCGATAGTCTCCCTCTTGAAGACTCTCATCCAAGCTCCAAGGGCCAAAATGGGTACGTTTGAGGGAGGTTACTTTGACACCAACAGATAGAAACATTTTTCTTAACCTGATGAAATTTTTCCTTCTGAAATGGTGATAGAGGCTTGACTGAGTGAAGGACTTGCAGATAGAATCTCTAGTCTTGCAGGTTTACAGACAGTACCATCTAAAAAGACAATTCCCTTTTGAAAGGCTTGGATATGGTCAGGTGTCAGAAGTCCATTGACCTCAACTTGATAAGTTTTATCTACATGATATTGGGGATGGAGGAGCTGAAAGCCCAAGGGACCGTTATCGGTCACGAGGAGGAGACCAGTCGTATCTCGGTCTAGTCGGCCGACGGCATAGAGCTTGTCAGATTGGATGTCAGGTGACAGCAGGTCCATGACGGTAGGGAGTTCCTTATCTTTATTGGCTGTAACGACACCAGCAGGCTTATGAAGCATAAGGTAAGTGTGCTCGTAACCTTGAATGATACGGTCCTGAAAAAGAAGTTCTTGTAGCCCTGTATCGATATTCTGAGCGAGGGAGCGGGCTGGGCAACCATCGACGAGAATGTCCTCTTTGAGTAAGGCTTGCTTCATGGCCTTTCGACTGATTTTTTCTTGGGCTAATAAATTATCTAAACGCATACTGTGCCTATCTTATCATAAGTCGCCTGCTTTGAAAAGGCTTGACGTGAAAAGAAAAGCAGAGTGAAAACATTTACACTTGCTTGAGTTATGTTATTTACTTGAAATTATGGTATAATCGTTCAGTTAGAAAATAAATTTTGAATATTATAGAGGAAATCATGACAAAATTAAGAGAAGATATCCGTAACATTGCGATTATCGCCCACGTTGACCACGGTAAAACAACCCTCGTTGACGAATTATTGAAACAATCAGAAACGCTTGATGCACGTACTGAATTGGCAGAGCGTGCTATGGACTCGAACGATATCGAGAAAGAGCGTGGAATTACCATCCTTGCTAAAAATACAGCCGTTGCCTATAACGGAACTCGTATCAATATCATGGACACACCAGGACACGCGGACTTCGGTGGAGAAGTTGAGCGTATCATGAAAATGGTTGACGGTGTTGTCTTGGTCGTAGATGCCTACGAAGGAACAATGCCACAAACTCGTTTCGTGTTGAAAAAAGCCTTGGAACAAGACCTTGTCCCAATTGTGGTTGTCAACAAAATCGATAAACCATCAGCTCGTCCAGCAGAAGTAGTGGACGAAGTATTGGAACTCTTCATCGAGCTTGGTGCAGATGATGACCAGCTTGACTTCCCAGTGGTGTATGCTTCAGCTATCAACGGAACTTCTTCATTGTCAGATGATCCAGCTGACCAAGAAGCTACTATGGCACCAATTTTTGACACGATTATCGACCACATCCCAGCTCCAGTAGATAACTCAGAGGAGCCTTTGCAATTCCAAGTATCACTTTTGGACTACAATGACTTCGTTGGACGTATCGGTATCGGTCGTGTCTTCCGTGGTACTGTTAAGGTTGGGGACCAAGTTACCCTTTCTAAACTTGATGGCACAACTAAAAACTTCCGTGTTACTAAACTCTTCGGTTTCTTTGGTTTGGAACGTCGTGAAATCCAAGAAGCAAAGCAGGGGACTTGATTGCCGTTTCAGGTATGGAAGATATCTTCGTCGGTGAAACCATCACTCCTACAGATGCAGTTGAAGCTCTTCCAATCCTACACATCGATGAGCCAACTCTTCAAATGACATTCTTGGTCAACAACTCACCATTTGCTGGTAAAGAAGGTAAATGGGTGACTTCTCGTAAGGTAGAAGAACGTTTGCAGGCAGAATTGCAAACAGACGTTTCCCTTCGTGTTGATCCAACTGATTCACCAGATAAATGGACTGTTTCAGGACGTGGAGAATTGCACTTATCAATCCTTATCGAAACAATGCGTCGTGAGGGTTATGAACTTCAAGTATCTCGTCCAGAAGTTATCGTAAAAGAAATCGACGGTGTTAAATGTGAACCATTTGAACGTGTACAAATCGACACTCCAGAAGAATACCAAGGATCTGTTATCCAAAGCCTTTCTGAACGTAAGGGTGAAATGTTGGATATGATTTCAACTGGTAATGGTCAAACTCGTTTGGTCTTCCTTGTTCCAGCGCGTGGTTTGATTGGATACTCAACTGAGTTCTTGTCAATGACTCGTGGTTACGGTATCATGAACCATACCTTCGACCAATACTTGCCATTGATTCCAGGTGAAATTGGTGGTCGTCACCGTGGTGCCCTTGTTTCTATCGATGCTGGTAAGGCTACAACTTACTCAATCATGTCTATCGAAGAACGTGGTACAATCTTTGTCAACCCAGGTACTGAGGTTTATGAAGGAATGATCATCGGTGAAAACTCTCGTGAAAATGACTTGACAGTTAACATCACTAAGGCTAAACAAATGACTAACGTTCGTTCAGCTACTAAGGACCAAACGGCTGTTATCAAGACTCCTCGTATCTTGACACTTGAAGAGTCTCTTGAGTTCTTGAACGACGATGAGTACATGGAAGTAACGCCTGAGTCTATCCGTTTGCGTAAACAAATCCTTAACAAGGCAGAGCGTGAGAAAGCTAACAAGAAGAAAAAATCAGCTGAATAAGAGCTAGAAAGAGATAAAAATGGTTTATTTAATCATAGGACTCCTCTTATTACTACTCTATGTATTTGCGACACCACAAAGCATTAAAGGGACAGTCAATATCGTCCTTGTCGTCTTTGCTTTTGTAGCACTTTTGATTTTACTCATGCTGTCTGTCCTGCAAATCTTTCAGCTACCGACAGAATTCTTCATCGCAATCGCTATGCTCTTCCTGGCATACTTTAGCTTGCGAGATATTACCCTCATGTCGGTCAGTAAAAGTAAAAGAAGATAAAAGAGAGTTTCGGCTCTCTTTTTGCTTGTTAGAATGCTGAATCGGAGCATTTTCATTTAGAATTATTTCCATAAAAATGGTAAAATAGTAAGAGTAGAAATGGAGTTCGAGACATGAAAGTAATAGATCAATTTAAAAATAAGAAAGTCCTTGTTTTAGGTTTGGCCAAGTCTGGTGAATCTGCAGCACGTTTGTTGGACAAGCTAGGTGCCATTGTGACGGTAAATGACGGGAAACTTTTTGAGGACAATCCTGCTGCTCAAAGTTTGCTGGAAGAAGGGATTAAGGTTATCACAGGTGGCCATCCTTTGGAACTCTTGGATGAAGAGTTTGCCCTTATGGTGAAAAATCCAGGTATCCCTTACAGCAATCCCATGATTGAAAAGGCTTTGGCGAAAGGAATTCCAGTCTTGACTGAGGTGGAATTGGCTTACTTGATTTCAGAAGCACCGATTATCGGTATCACAGGTTCAAATGGAAAAACAACCACAACGACCATGATTGGGGAGGTTTTGACTGCTGCTGGCCAACATGGTCTCTTATCAGGGAATATCGGCTATCCAGCTAGTCAAGTGGCCCAAACTGCGTCAGATGAGGACACTCTTGTTATGGAACTTTCTTCTTTCCAACTCATGGGCGTTCAAGAATTCCATCCAGAGATTGCGGTTATTACCAACCTCATGCCAACCCATATCGACTATCATGGGTCTTTTGAGGAATATGTAGCAGCCAAGTGGAATATCCAGAACAAGATGACAGCAGCTGATCTCCTTGTCTTGAACTTTAATCAAGACTTGGCAAAGAATTGGCTACCAAAACACAGGCTACAGTAGTTCCATTTTCAACACTTGAAAAGGTTGATGGAGCTTATCTGGAAGATGGTCAGCTCTACTTCCGTGGAGAAGTGGTCATGGCAGCGAATGAAATCGGAGTTCCAGGTAGCCACAATGTAGAAAATGCCCTTGCGACCATTGCTGTAGCCAAGCTCCGTGGTGTGGATAACCAAACAATCAAAGAAACTCTTTCAGCTTTCGGTGGTGTCAAACACCGTCTCCAGTTTGTGGATGAAATCAAGGGTGTCAAATTCTATAATGATAGCAAGTCAACCAATATCTTGGCTACTCAAAAAGCCTTGTCAGGATTTGACAACAGCAAGGTCATCTTGATTGCAGGTGGTTTAGACCGTGGTAATGAGTTTGACGAATTAGTTCCAGACATTACTGGACTCAAGAAGGTGGTCATCCTTGGTCAGTCTGCAGAACGTGTCAAACGGGCAGCAGATAAGGCTGGTGTGGCTTATGTGGATGCGACTGATATTGCAGATGCAACCCGCAAGGCCTATGAACTTGCGACTCAAGGAGATGTGGTTCTTCTTAGTCCTGCCAATGCCAGCTGGGATATGTATGCTAACTTTGAAGTACGTGGCGACCTCTTTATCGACACAGTAGCGGAGTTAAAAGAATAATATGAAAAAAATTGTCTTTACAGGTGGGGGGACGGTTGGACACGTGACCCTCAACCTTTTATTGATACCCAAGTTCATCGAAGATGGCTGGGAAGTCCACTATATCGGGGATAAGCGTGGTATCGAACACCAAGAAATCCTCAAGTCAGGCTTGGATGTCACCTTCCACTCCATTGCGACTGGGAAATTGCGTCGTTATTTCTCTTGGCAAAATATGCTGGATGTCTTTAAAGTTGGTTGGGGAATTGTCCAATCTCTCTTTATCATGTTACGACTTCGTCCACAGGCTCTTTTTTCAAAGGGAGGCTTTGTCTCAGTACCGCCTGTTATCGCTGCGCGTGTGTCAGGAGTGCCTGTCTTTATTCACGAATCGGACCTGTCTATGGGCTTGGCCAATAAAATCGCCTATAAATTTGCGACCAAGATGTATTCAACCTTTGAGCAAGCTTCAAGTTTGTCTAAGGTTGAGCATGTGGGAGCAGTGACCAAGGTTTCAGATCAAAAAACTCCAGAACCAGATGAATTGGTGGATATTCAAACCCACTTTAATCCAAAATTGCCAACTGTATTGTTTGTTGGAGGTTCTGCAGGTGCTCGTGTCTTTAACCAATTGGTGACAGACTATAAGAAAGAACTGACAGAGCGCTACAATATTATCAATTTAACTGGAGATTCTAGTCTGAACGAGTTGAGCCAAAATCTTTTTCGTGTTGACTATGTGACCAATCTCTATCAACCCTTGATGGAATTGGCTGATATTGTTGTGACACGAGGTGGTGCCAATACGATTTTTGAGCTCTTGGCGATGGCAAAATTACATGTCATTGTGCCACTTGGTCGTGAAGCCAGCCGTGGTGACCAGATTGAGAACGCAGCTTACTTTGTAAAAAAAGGCTATGCAGAAGAGCTTCAAGAAAGCGATTTGACCTTGGATAGTTTGGAAGAGAAGCTTTCTCACTTAGTAAGTCACAAGGAAGACTATCAGGCTAAGATGAAGGCTTCTAAGGAATTGAAATCTCTAGCAGATTTTTATCAATTGTTGAAAAAAGATTTATCATAAGGAAAGTAAATGTCAAAAGATAAGAAAAATGAGGGCAAAGAAATCCTCGAAGAATTTAAAGAGTTATCAGAATGGCAGAAACGAAACCAAGAATATCTAAAAAAGAAGGCTGAAGAAGAGGCAGCCCTAGCTGGGGAGAAGGAAAAGGAAAGACAAGCTCGAATGGCTTCAAAATCTGAAGGGTCAGATGCAACCGAGGATCAAGAGAGTGAATCTGATCTAAAGGACCCAGAATCAGCTAAGGAAGAGTCTGAGGAAAAAGTAGAATCCTCAGAGGGTGACAAAGAGGAAGAAGAGAAAGAAGAATCAACGTCTAAAGAGGACGAGGAACAGGATAAAAAAAGAGAGAAAAAGCCTGTAAAGAAGAAATCGGCTAAACCGAAAATTCCTGCCATCCATATCTTGCGATCTCTAACGATTTTATTTCCAAGTCTGCTTTTATTGATTGTCTCTGTTTACTTACTCAGTCCTTATGCGACTATGAAGGATATCCGTGTTGAGGGAACGGTGCAAACTACAGCTGATGATATTCGACAGGCTTCAGGCATTCAGGATTCGGATTATACGATTAACCTTCTGCTAGACAAGACAAAATATGAAGAGCAGATCAAGTCTAACTATTGGGTTGAATCAGCTCAACTTGTCTATCAATTTCCAACCAAGTTTACTATCAAGGTCAAGGAATATGATATTGTTGCCTACTATGTTTCTGGTGAAAATCATTATCCTATTCTTTCCAGTGGTCAGCTTGAGACCAGTGCTGTGAGCTTGGTCAGTCTACCAGAAACTTATTTGTCAGTTCTCTTTAATGATAGTGAACAAATCAAGGCTTTTGTCTCAGAACTTTCTCAAATTAGCCCAGAACTCAAGGCTGCTATCCAAAAGGTGGAGCTAGCCCCAAGCAAGGTGACTTCCGATTTAATTCGATTGACCATGTATGATACAGATGAAGTCTTGGTTCCCCTGTCTGAAATGAGCAAGAAATTACCTTACTACAGTAAGATTAAGCCTCAATTGTCAGAACCGAGTGTGATTGACATGGAAGCTGGAATTTACAGTTACACTGTAGCGGATAAATTAATTATGGAGGCAGAAGAAAAAGCTAAAAAAGAGGCCGAAGAAGCTGAGAAGAAACAGAAAGACGAAGAGAAGAAAAGGCTAGAAGAACAGCAGAATAAATTGGAAGAAGAGAAGAAAAAGCTGGAGGAAGAAAGCAATCGAAATCAAACGCCCCAGCGTTCACCGCGTCGCTAGGTTTACCTTTTTTCTCATAGTACTTTAGTGACTAGTTTTTACTTGACAAGTGCTAGTAGAAATAATAGAATAGTAAAAAACCTTTAAAGCAGTCCAGAGAGGCAGCTAAGGTTAGACGATGAAAGGGTGGAGACTACCCATTTTTCGTGGAACCTTGCTGTTGGCAGGTTCCTTTTTTCGTGTCTTCTGTTGGCCAGACTCTCTCACTAGCAAAGGTAAAAGGAGAAACCTATGCGAGAACATCGTCCAGTCATTGCTCTTGATTTTCCTAGTTTTGAGGCAGTCAAGGAATTCTTAGCTCTTTTTCCAGCAGAAGAAAGTCTTTATTTAGTAGGGATGGAGCTTTATTATGCGGAAGGTCCAGAAGTTGTCCGTTATTTGAAGTCATTGGGGCATAGTGTCTTTTTGGACCTCAAGCTACATGACATTCCAAATACAGTCAAGTCAGCCATGAAGGTCCTATCTCAGCTTGGTGTCGATATGACCAATGTTCATGCGGCTGGTGGTGTAGAGATGATGAAGGCTGCGCGTGAAGGACTTGGGAGTCAAGCCAAATTGATTGCCGTCACTCAGCTGACCTCAACGTCGGAAGCCCAGATGCAGGAGTTTCAAAACATCCAAACCAGCCTGCAAGAGTCTGTGATTCATTATGCCAAGAAGACGGCTGAAGCGGGATTAGATGGTGTTGTTTGCTCGGCTCAGGAAGTGCAACTCATCAAGCAGGCCACCAATCCGGATTTTATCTGTCTAACACCGGGGATTCGCCCTCAGGGAGCTGCAGTTGGAGACCAAAAACGTGTGATGACGCCAGCGGATGCTTATCAAATCGGTAGTGACTATATCGTAGTGGGACGTCCCATTACGCAAGCTGAGGATCCTGTTGCAGCCTATCATGCCATCAAGGATGAATGGACACAGGACTGGAATTAAAGAAATAGATTATAAAAATAAAAGGAGAATACTATGACACTTGCTAAAGATATCGCTAGCCACCTCTTGAAAATTCAAGCAGTTTACCTCAAACCAGAGGAGCCTTTTACTTGGGCATCTGGAATCAAGTCACCGATTTACACAGATAACCGTGTGACACTAGCCTATCCAGAAACTCGTACCCTCATTGAAAATGGTTTTGTAGAAGCTATTAAAGCAGAATTTCCAGAAGTAGAAGTGATTGCAGGAACTGCAACAGCAGGGATTCCACACGGAGCTATCATTGCTGACAAGATGAATCTGCCATTTGCCTACATCCGTAGCAAACCAAAAGACCACGGAGCTGGTAATCAAATCGAAGGTCGGGTAGCTCAAGGTCAAAAAATGGTAGTGGTTGAAGATCTTATTTCAACTGGCGGTTCTGTTCTTGAAGCGGTAGCTGCTGCTAAACGTGAAGGCGCAGATGTGCTTGGAGTTGTAGCGATTTTCAGTTATCAATTGCCAAAGGCAGATAAGAACTTTGCGGATGCTGGCGTGAAATTGGTGACACTTTCAAACTACAGCGAACTCATCCACCTAGCGCAAGAAGAAGGTTACATCACGCCAGAAGGACTCGACCTTCTAAAACGCTTTAAAGAAGACCAAGAAAATTGGCAAAGATAGAAATTTTGAGGTTTGAAAGAAATACCATGCCTCTTTTTCGCTTTTATGGTAGAATTATGTTGATAATGACTTTACGAAATAACAAGTGTAAGTAAAGAAGGTTTTTGTGGAGATTTATAATCGTAGTATTCGTTTAGGAGATTAATTAAAGAAATAAAACTTGGGAGTAAGATTAAGATTGCTGCTGCAACTTTTTCGATGTTTGCCTTTAACAGCTAAAAGAAGAGCTCAAAATGATTGATGAGTTGAAGTTTGTCTTGACCAATCTAACCTTTGTGACTGATGAAACGAGAGTTGGATATCGTGAATAAACGATTCCAAAAAAGAACGAGAGCAGTCTATTTCTGGAGGGCGTTATGAACTGAAGCTGATGAATGAACTAACTCAAAAAGTAATCGCTAGAGAATGTGCAGAGTGGATTAGGGAAAAGGCTCGTTTTAAATCTATCAATATTGAAATCGATTAGATACCAAATGGTATGCGAATAGAAACGGGTGATGATACTGTCACTGTGGATTGCTTCAAAAACTTTGATCGAAAAGATTTGGGATATGATGCTTCTTTATTTAAAACTACACGGAATATCTACCATGCTCCATTAAGTTTATCTTACCTAGATGAGTTTGATAGTCTTTTATAGAATGATGAATATTTTCGTGATGTGACAGAAGAGTTCTTAGGAACTCTTAATTTAGCACATAAAGAGCATTCTCCAGAGTTTCTTTATTATGTTATGATTTACAACTTATTTAGTGAGTTTCTTGATGATATCAATGATAATTATATTCCAAATGAACATGTTTCCTATAAAAATACCAAGCTTTAGAATTTTTTATGTGATTTTCAACAAGATACTGTAAAATCAATTATTTCAAAGTTAGAGAAGCAAGCTCAACGTCTTAAGAAACAAATGTATACAGAAAAATCGATGAGAAAGCAGATGGAAGTTAAGAAAGACTACTAGGTAGTTCTCAAACAGATTACTATAGGCAAGTAAACAGAAGCCATTATAAGAAAGGGCAAATATGACTACAGAACAACACAAAGGGGAACATACCAGCCTCGATCTTTTAAAAGTAGGTTCAAAAGATATTTTTACAGACAATATTTCTAAAATTGCTCAAATTTTTCCTGAAGTTGTAACCGAAACAAGAGATGCAAATGGAAGACTTCGTCCTGCGATTGACTTTGAGAAGCTTAAACAGTTTTTATCAGAGGAAATTGTGGATGGTCGAGAATCCTATGAGTTTACTTGGGTTGGAAAGCGTGAAGCTATTGCAGAAGCTGGGCGACTAACTACCAAAACCTTAAGACCAGATCTTGATGAAAGTGTTGACTTTGAAAACAGTGAAAATATCTTTATTACTGGGGATAATTTAGAAGTCTTGAAAATCTTACAAGAATCCTATCTAGGAAAAATCGATATGATTTATATCGATCCACCCTATAATACTGGAAAAGACTTTGTATACTCTGATAAGTTCCAAAAAACAGATGAAGAGTTGAAGGAAGAGATGGAACTTTTGGATGAAGAAGGACGCCAGGTCGTTGGGCTTACCAAAAATGAAAAAACTTCGGCTCGTTACCACTCAGACTGGCTCAATATGATGTATCCACGTCTCCGTCTAGCACGTAATCTCCTCAAGGATTCAGGTGTTATTTTTATCTCTATTGATGATAATGAACAAGCTAATCTGAAAGCTATCTGTGATGAGATATTTGGTGAAGAAAGTTATATTGGTGAAGCTATTTGGAAACGAAAGGTTTTTGATAATAATGATCACCTGCCTTCTCTTCATGAGTACGTAACAATATATTCTAAGGGTGAAAATGATAAATTTGATTTTAATCTTTTACCGAGAAGTGAGAAACAATTAGCACAATATAATCTTGATGATGGGGATGGAAAAGGGAAGTATAAATTAGAAAAACTAACAGCACCAACAGCTGGAGGTAGGTATTCAGTAGCAACAGACTTCATTATTGTTAATCCTAAAACGGGACAAGAGTATAGATCTAATACGGGGAATTGGCGATTTGGTAAAGAAACTATTAAAGAAATGATCAATCGTGAAGAAATTAATTTTGATAGTAGTCTTCCTAGATACAAATTATATCTAAATAAAGTTAAGGAAGGCGTCGCGCCAAATTCCTTCTGGGATGAACTGGAAAAGAATTTACACGCTGCAAAACAAATTCAGGAGTTATTTGGTATAAAAATGTTCGATACTCCGAAGCCGACTGGATTGATTAAACATATTTTAACAATATCAACAAAAAAAGATTCTGTTATCCTCGATTTCTTCGGTGGTTCTGGTACTACAGCTGATGCAGTCATGCAACTGAATGCTGAAGATGGTGGAAATCGTAAGTTTATCCTGTGTACGTTGGATGAGGAAGTAGCTGATAAGTCTGCTGCTAAAGAAGCAGGTTATGAAACCATTGACCAAATTTCACGTGAGCGGATTCGTCGTGCTGCTGCCAAGATTCAGGAGGAGCATCCAGAGTTGGTTGGCAAGCAAGATTTTGGCTTCAAAGCCTATAAGTTAGATTCTTCTAACTTCAAAGATGTTTCAGCTCGACCTGACCAATTTATCCAAGGAGAACTCTTTGATAGTGTATCTAATATCAAGGAAGGACGTACTGGCCTCGACTTACTTTTCCAAGTTATGCTGACATGGGGAATGGAACTGTCACTAGCCATTGATTTGGAGAAAGTAGCAGGAGCGGAAGTCTATGACGTAGATCAAGGATCACTCATGGCTTGTTTTGAAGATGAAATCTCTGAAGAAGTTATCCGTCACATCGCACAAGCACAACCACTCCGTGCCGTTTTCCGTGATAGCTCATTTGCCAATTCATCAGATAAGATTAACGTAAGTGAAATCTTCAAAGAATTATCACCTAATACGAAAGTGAAGGTGGTGTAGAGTGGGCGAAATTCGAGATTTTAAAGATAGAGATATCGACTATGAAATTAATTTAAAATGTAACTCAATCGATACTGTAAGGGCTGCTAGAATTAATACGAGTAAAAGACTTTATGAATATGCTGAAAAATGGGAATTGATTTTTTTAGCAATGAGTTTAGTTTCAACAGGTTTATTAGTGTATGCGCTAATTAATCCTGAGAATAAAGAAAGATTGGCATTATCAGCTTTGTTTTCCATATATTCTCTGCTCGTGCAGAATTTTGTTGCTAAGTTAAACTATAATGAGAGAGCACTGAAATTACATTATCACCAGCTAGAATTAGAAGATTTTTTACTTGAGTTGAAATCAATTATTTTTCAAAAAAAGCTTAATGAAGACGAGAAAAAAGAGAAATACCAACAGGTAATGTTCAAATATCAAATTAGCCTACGTGGGAATGAAAATCATTCAGATTATGATCATAAGTATGCTAAAAAGTATCAGAAGCAAAAATATAATCAAGGTAATTCTCAATCTGATATGGATAAAGTAACAGAAGGGACAACTGAGGAGGATAAGAAAAAGTGTTGGCTGATAAGTCACTTTCTCTGTATTGAGGAATTTATCAAGAGACATGATTTTAGTTGGAATAAATTTCTCATTTGGTTTCAATATATTCTAATTCCTTCAGTCTTTATCTGGTATTTGCTTTTATCTTGATATAGCATGAAATTAAAAAGAAGAAATAATATGAAACTACAATTTAAAAAACAACCATTCCAGTTGGATGCGGTTAGTGCAATTGCAGATATATTTCAAGGGCAGGACAAACAAACTGGAATCAGGTATATGGCTGATCCAGGTCGTCAAAAGTCAGATGAAGTGGATTTGGTATTGGATGCTTATCGAAATGCTCCTATCCGATTGGAACAGGAAGCTATTCGACGGAATGTTCATGTCGTACAGACTCGTTTTGGTTTACGACCTTCTGACAGTTTGTCGGTCGATATGGTTGCAGGTCGTCCAGCCTACAATTTCTCTATAGAAATGGAGACAGGGACGGGGAAAACCTATACCTATATCCGTACCATTATGGAGTTAAATAAACGCTATGGCTGGCTCAAGTTTGTCATTGTTGTTCCAAGTGTCGCCATACGTGAGGGAGTTCTTAAGTCTTTAGAAATCATGAAAACTCATTTTCAGGATGAGTATGGGAAACAGCCTAGATATTTTGTTTATGATTCTTCACGTTTAGGAGATTTGGATAGTTTTGCTAACTCATCGGATCTTCAAATCATGGTCATCAACTCCCAGGCTTTTAATACAAAAGGGAAAGTTGCGAATCGCATTCATGAAGAGCAGGAAAGTTTTCGTTGGCGTCGCCCAATTGATGTATTAGCAGCCATGAACCCAATCATGATTATTGATGAGCCCCAGTCTGTTGAAGGTAAGCAGACCAAAGAACGACTAAAAGACTTTAAGCCTCTCTTTACTCTTCGCTACTCAGCTACTCATAAAGAAAAGCATGATATGGTTTATCGACTGGATGCAATGGATGCCTATAACCAAAAATTGGTTAAGAAGATTGAGGTGAAGGCTATCGAACAAGCTGGAACGACTGGGACGCAGGGTTATCTCTATTTACAGGAAATTATTCCTCAAAAAACAGGAGCTCCAAAGGCTAAGATTGAGTTTGAGGTAAGAACTCAGTCGGGAGTGAAACGTAAAACAAGAATCGTTGAAGAACTTTTTGATTTATATTCTGAATCTGGTAATCTGGCTTCCTATCAAGGTATGACATTGAGTCAATTTAACGCAAGAGACAATAAAATCCAGGTCGGTGCAACGCAGGACTTATATGTTGGAGAGGTCATGGGTGAATTAGATGAGTCTAGTATGCGAAGAATCCAAATTCGTGAGACCATTAAGAGCCACCTAGAGAAGGAAAGTAGACTATATAGTCGTGGAATCAAAGTACTTTCTCTATTTTTCATTGACGAGGTTGCAAAATATAAGCAATACGATTCTCAAAATAATCCTTACAACGGAGATTATGCTCAAATCTTTGAAGAAGAATATGTAAGTCAAGTTAGACAGTTCTTACGTACTCAAGAACCTTCTAAATATTATCGTTATTTGGAATCTCACATTGATGCTAATGCAGTCCATGCGGGTTACTTTTCAGTCGATAAAGTGAAAAAGTCAGATAAGACGGTATTTGTGGATTACAAATCTGCCAGTGAGAAGAAAAGCAATTCATCAAACGATAAAGATGCCTATGATTTGATTATGAAAGATAAGGAACGTTTGTTGAGTTTTGAGGAACCGGTACGCTTTCTATTCTCGCATTCAGCCTTAAAAGAAGGTTGGGATAATCCCAATGTTTCCAAATCTGTACTCTCAAGCAGTCTTCAGTAGAGACTCGAAAACGACAAGAAATTGGTCGTGGGATGCGTTTAGCAGTGGATCAAGATGGTGTGCGTCAAGATAAGGAACTTTTAAAAAGTGAAGTCCATGAGATTAACAAATTGACTATCATTGCAAATGAAAGCTATGATCAATTTGCGCGTGGATTACAAGCAGAGCTGAAAGAGCTGTTAGCTGATCGTCCTGTAAAAGTCGATGTTGCCTTATTTGAAAATAAAGTAATGCAAAACGGTGTAGGGGAAAAGATTAGAATCACTAGAGAACAGGCAGAGTCCATTCAGTATGATTTAATTATTCAGGGTTATATTGATAAGAAAGGTCAACTTACTGAAAAATATTTTACTGCCAAGGAAAACAATCAATTGAACTTATCAGATACACTTCCGGGATATGAGAAACAAGTTGTTGAAGTCCTAGAAAGTATTTACCAACCTGGAAAATATGAGATCGAAAATGCAAATAATACAACAGTGCAGTTCTCTAAGGAAATAAATAAAGAAAATATCGCCCGAAAAGAGTTCTTATCACTTTGGAATCAGATTAATCGTAAAACAGCTTATCAAGTTACTTTTGATGATACTGAGCTAATAGAGCAGTCTGTTGCTTATATTAATGAGAAGCTAGTGGTTAGCCAACCAGTGTACAATATTACGCAAGCCAGTGCAGTTCAAATGACAAAAGAAGGTTTGGAACTAGATGTGGGAGAAAATGCTCGTTCTCAGGAATATGTCGAAAATAGTCAAATTACAACTCAGTATGATTTGTTAGGAGAAGTAGCAGATCCTACGGGTCTAACCCGTAAGGTAGTAGCAGAAATTCTGAGTAAGATTCAAGTTGATAAGTTTGAAAAGTTCAAACAAAACCCAGAAGAATTTATTTTAAAAGTATCGAAGTTGATTAATGAACAAAAAGCAGCTCAAATTATCAAGCATATTCAATACAATATTTTAGAAGATGAATATGGTATGGATTTATTCTATGATAATGCAGAAACTGCGAAACTTTCAGATGAGCATTTACTAGAATCGAAAAAAGGTATTTATAACTATGTAAAGGTTGATTCAGATATCGAGCGTAAGTTTAAAGAATCCTTGGAACAGTATGAAGATGTTCGTGTGTATGTGAAACTACCTGGAAAATTTCGTATTTCTACACCTCTTGGTGATTACAACCCTGACTGGGCAATAGCCTTTCGTGAAGGAAGTGTGAAACATATTTACTTTGTGGCAGAGACTAAAGGATCGATGTCTAGTCTTCAGCTGAAACAATCTGAAAAAGAAAAGATCGAGTGTGCAAAAGTGCATTTTAGAGCATTAATTGAAGCTGGTCTGATTAGTGATCAATATATTTATGGCGTTGTTTCTAGTTATGAAGAGTTGCTGGGCTTAGTGAAATAGTATGATGATTTCTCGATAATAATTTACTATGTGAAAGTATTTTGTTCAATAATTCCAATAGTAGTTTTATTAGATAGATTATAAAACATAGAAAATCAGGTAGTCGCTAGGATTACCTGATTTCTTTTTGTGATTTCATTGAGTATTAGTCAACTTTTCCACCCTCAACAACTAGGTCGTCAGCTTTAGCAGCGTCACCGTAGGTTGGGTGTAGTGTTTTTTTCATAG